>JAEEGL010846162.1_pt1 | contig 47750 bp, 41 predicted proteins | sample 9134231 | NCBI WGS metagenome assembly JAEEGL01 (sample SAMN16246548, study PRJNA631951) | gut metagenome | biome: gut microbiome; feature: rumen; material: fiber-attached | host: Bos | place: Iran: Karaj | collected 2018-10 | reverse complement strand
GTCTTCGGTCCGAGATAATGGAGGAAGTGAGAAGAGACTCTTCAAGAATCGACTATTCCGTTATCAACGCTGTAAACCTCGAGGAAATCGAAGACAGGAAACCTCCGGTAGAGTTCGAAAAGATAGAGCTTCCGGAGATAGAATTTGCTTCAGACAAGGAAAAGATAGACAGAAAGAGTCTCATTGCGGACCTTGACAATATGAGCACAGACGCCGGATACACGATGACGTATCAGAAGCTCGATCTCAGCGACCTTGTCGCTGAACCTTCGGACGGACACTCAAAGGTGTCGGCTTCCGAATTCACACAAACTCTCGATTTCTCATGGGTCAACAAGGTAGACGACGATCTGAATAAAGAGGAAAAGATATGAAAAAGACGACAATGCTCCTAATAATGGACGGTTTCGGACTTGCTCCGGCCGGTCCCGGAAACGCCATCACTACGGCGGATACGCCCAATCTAGACAGGCTTTTCAGCGAATATCCTCATTCCAGGCTCTTTGCCAGCGGCAGGGCCGTAGGTCTTCCGGAAGGACAGATGGGCAATTCCGAGGTGGGACACACCAATATGGGAGCCGGAAGGGTAGTATGGCAGGAGCTTTCGAAAATCACCAATGAGATCGAGAACGGAGAATTCTATAGGAATCCGGTCCTCAATTCCATGATGGACAGACTTGTCGAAAAGCAGAAGGATTTCAAACCGGTCAGGGGCGACGTTTCAGACAGCAGAGCGAACGCACTGCATCTGATGGGACTGCTTTCTGACGGAGGAGTCCATTCCCACAACACCCATCTTTACGCGCTTCTTGAGATGGCGGCAAAGAAGGGTATAAAAAACGTATACGTGCACTGCATTCTGGACGGAAGAGACGTTCCGCCCTCATGCGCTGAAAAATATATAGAAGAGCTTCAGCAGAAATGCAGAGAGATCGGCGTAGGAGAGATAGCGACGATTGCCGGCCGTTTCTATTCCATGGACAGAGACAAGCGCTGGGACCGCATCGAGAAATCCTACAGGCTCTATACCGAGGCTCACGGACGCTGCGCCGAAAGCGCGGAAGATCTCATGAAAAAGGCAAGAAAAGAGGGCGAGACCGACGAATTCGTTATTCCCGGCATAATTGCAAACTGCAAAGAATGCGGCTGCGAGCGCCCTTACTGCGAGAAAAACGATCACACGGTACAGGACGGAGACGGAGTCGTATTCTTCAACTTCAGACCCGACAGAGCAAGGGAGATAACGAGATGCTTCGTCGATCCGGATTTCGACGGCTTCGAAAGAAAAGTCGTGCTGAAGGATCTCGAATACGTCTGCTTCACCCAGTATGACGCCACGATGCCCAACGTGAAGATAGCCTTCCCGCCCCAGAGCCTCAAGAATACTCTCGGCGAATACGTAAGCTCTCTCGGAAAGAAACAGCTGCGTATAGCGGAGACGGAAAAATACGCCCACGTCACTTTCTTCTTCAACGGAGGGATAGAAGAGCCCTATCCGGGAGAAGAGAGAATACTCGTAGCATCTCCTAAGGTCGCGACCTACGATCTTCAGCCCGAGATGAGCGCCTACGAGGTTACCGACAGGGTCCTCGAACGTATAAATTCAGGCGAACTCGACCTCATAATCATGAACCTTGCCAACTGCGATATGGTAGGACATACCGGAGTATTCTCCGCCGCAGTCGCAGCCGTCGAGGCTGTGGACAGCTGCGTAGGAAAGATAGCTAAGGCAATAGAGGAAACGGGAGGAAGACTCCTCGTCACAGCGGATCACGGCAACGCTGACGTAATGCTTGACGAAGAAGGAAACGTCGTGACCAGTCATTCCACCAATCCGGTGCCCCTCATTTACGTAAACAGGGAAATCAGGGGAAAGGAAGTAAGACTGCACGAAGGCGCTCTCTGCGACCTCGCTCCCACGCTCCTTCAGCTTATGGAACTTCTCGTTCCGGCTGAAATGGAAGGTAAGACGCTCATAGACTAGATGATAAGGATACACGAATTCAAAATACAGGCTTTGGAGAAAACGGACGCACTCCCGGCAAAGATAGAGAAGAGACTTCATCTTCCTTCGGGGGGAGTGAAGTCTTTTTCCATTGCAAGGGAGAGTATAGACGCAAGGCAGAAACCCGAGGTCTTCAAAGTATACAGCGTAGACATAGAAACTGAAAGCGGAGATGAAAAACTCCTTGCTGCGTGCAGAAAGGCAGGCGTCAAAGCCGAGATAAGCCCTAGGAAAAAAGAACTTGAGATTCCCAAGGTAAAGGATCTTTCCTCAAGACCCGTGATAGCGGGCTTCGGTCCCTGCGGCATTTTTGCCGCGCTCGTTCTTGCGAGGGCCGGGGCAAAGCCCATAGTTCTTGAGAGAGGTCCCGCCATGGAGGAAAGGGTCGAAGCCGTCGAGCGTTTCTGGAAGACCGGAAAGCTGGATCCTTCGGCCAATTGCCAGTTCGGCGAGGGAGGAGCAGGCACCTTTTCCGACGGGAAACTCACCACCGGAACGAAATCCGAATACAGAGCCTTCGTGCTCGAGGAATTCGTAAAGGCGGGCGCTGCTCCGGAAATACTGTATAAGCAAAAACCCCATATAGGGACCGACGTACTGCGCAGCGTGGTCGTAAACCTGAGAAAAGAAATAGAATCTCTCGGAGGGGAGATCAGGTTCAATACTAAACTTGAAAAAGTACTCGTAAACGACGGGAGAGTATGCGGAGTTCAGACTGAAGGCGGCGTTATAGAAACCGGAGATCTCATACTTGCTCTCGGGCATTCGGCAAGAGATACCGTCAGAATGCTTTACGGTTCCGGCTTAGACATGGAGAAAAAACCCTTCTCCATGGGACTCAGGATAGAGCATCCGCAGAGCCTTGTCGACAGAGCCCAGTACGGGGCTGAATCAGCTTCTCTGGGGCTGGGACCCGCCGACTACAAACTCAACGTAAGGACTGAAGACGGAAGGGGAGTGTACACCTTCTGTATGTGCCCCGGAGGAGAAGTAGTAAACGCCAGTTCCCACGAAGGCTGTATAACCTGCAACGGCATGAGCTATTTCAAAAGAGATTCCGGCAAAGCGAATTCAGCCCTTCTTGCTGACGTGAGAAAAGACGATATACCCGGGGAAAGTCCTCTTGACAGCATAGCGTTCCAGGAAAAGTACGAACGCCTTGCTTTCGATTTGAGCAAAGGAAGTTATACCCTTCCTACTGAGAGACTCGGAAGCTTCATGACCGAAGGAAAACTGAGCGCCTGTCTTCCGGATTTTGTATTTGAAGCGCTTAAAGAGGCGGTGCCTCTTCTTGGAAGGAAGCTTAAGGGTTTCGACGATCCCGGAGCGCTTCTGTATGCGATAGAAAGCAGATCATCAAGTCCCGTGAGGATATTGAGAAACGAATCGGGATACGCTCTGTCATCGGGAAGAGAAATAAAAGGACTCCTTCCCGCAGGGGAAGGAGCCGGTTATGCGGGCGGAATAATGTCCGCTGCCTGCGACGGAATCAAAAGCGCCTTCAGGATACTTCAGGCTCAGCCTTTTTAGAATCTGCGCAAAGCAGGACCATTGTGAGCACGCTGAGAGCTCCGGCCAGGAATGAGAACAGACCGTGATAGTCCGTATCCATCTTGAGTATAGCCGGAACGTTAAGCGCAAGTATGAATACGCCGGTGCAGCATACGAAAGTAAGAAGATTCTTCTTTGTGAGAAGTTCTCTGAGCGGAGTATCTGGGAACATGATTTTAAGGCACAGGCAGAGTATGCCGAAAAATACGGCTGCGATCAGCACGTAGGTCAGCAACTTGCCTATGATCGGCGTAAGCAGCAGCGACAGTATACGGCCGACGATCCACATAGGTACGGAGAGAAGAGACCATTTTTTAGATCTTTGTCTCTGTACTTTTTGTTTTTCAGCTTCCTCGAATACGAACTCGCTTTTCGGAAGATCCACGATGTATTCGATAGCCGGCTTCGGGTCGAAGCTTTCTTTTTCAAGTCTTGCGGCTTCCTCGTCAGGACTTAAGCCGGCAAGGAAGGTCGTGGCTGCGGCAATGCCAATGATAAGGACCGCTGAAACGATCTTTTTCAGCGTTCCGGGCTTTCTGCCGTTATCGTTATATCTGTTTTGATTTTTTCTCTTTTTCATATCTGTAAGTATCCTTACCCCTCGGACTGTATTTTACTACATCTGCCCGCAAAATCATACTTTTTTATATTTTTGCCTTTTTCAGAACCTTTGTTCTATGGAAGAGAGGGCTCTCTATGGTATAATATATTGTTAACTGAAATGCATTATGGCAGGTATTGAAATGTACGATTTGCTGGTGATAGGAGGAGGCGCAAGCGGGCTGCTTACGGCGGCTCTGGCCTCCGGAGAAAACTTAAAAACTGCGGTTGTCGAAAGAAACAACAAGCCGGGTAAAAAACTCTACGCGACGGGTAACGGGCGCTGCAATTATCTCAATCTCGGAGCCGAAGGCTATAGGGACGCGGACCGCGTTCTTCAGGGTCTGGGCATAATAGGCGTCTGCGAGGAAGAGGGACGCTGCTACCCAAGAAGCAGGGAAGCCTCTTCCGTCGTTTCGGCTCTGGTTTTTGCCGCTGAAAAGAGCGGCGCGGAAATCATCTGCGACTGTCATATCACTGACGTTGTAAAAAGGGACGGAGTTTTCAGAATAATCAGCAAGGACGGACGTAAATTCGAAGGAAAGAGACTGGCAGTCGCCACGGGAGGCAAAGCCGGCATACAGTTCGGCTGCTACGGAGAAGGCTACAGGTGGGCTCAGGCTATGGGCCACAGCCTGGTCAAGCCCGTTCCCGCTCTGGTGCCCCTCGAATGCGAAGAGGACATAAGTATGCTTCACGGAGTGAGAGCGAAGGGCAGGGTCAGCCTGTTCTGCAACGGCGAAAAGCTTTGCGAGGACGGAGGAGAGATCCAGTTTACCAGGGATTCCATATCCGGCATCTGCGTGATGAACCTGAGTAGGAACGTGAGGCTTGGTGAAGATAAGAAGTACGAGCTTTCGGTAGATCTTTTCCCGGAACTTTCCGAAGCGGAACTTGCCGATCTTTTTATGCATCAGAAACAGATCATGGGCTGCGGAATGGCCGGTCTCATACCGGAAAAATTACAGAGCTACCTTCATGAACGCAAGGGCGAAAAGGCGCACGGCCCAAAGGTGATGGCGGCTCTTGCAAAGGACCTCAGGTTCAGCATTACGGGAACAAAGGGCTGGGCTGACGCCCAGGTGACTTCCGGCGGCATACCTATGGAAGAAATAGACGAAAACACCATGGAATCAAAGATCGTGAGAGGTCTGTATTTTACGGGTGAAATGATAGATTACGACGGACCGTGCGGAGGGTACAATCTTACAAACGCGTGGCGGAGCGCGATACTTGCGGCAAACGGGATAAGGAAAGACAGCGATGAATTGGACGGATGAACAAAAGGAAGCTATACAGGACAGAGATAACAGTCTTCTCGTTTCCGCTGCTGCGGGATCGGGCAAGACCGCCGTTCTTATAGAAAGGATTTATTCCATCCTCACCGAAGGCGCGGAGACTCCCGAAAAGTCTCTGGACAGAATGCTCATCGTCACCTTTACGAAGGCGGCCGCCGCCGAGATGAGAGAGAAGCTCAGAAAAAAACTGAACGATTCCCTTAAAGATGAAAAGGATGAAGAAAAGATCAGGTTCATCAAAAAACAGCTGTCCCTTCTCGGGAGGGCGGATATCTGCACCTTCGACAGTTTCTGCCAGAAACTGATCAGAAGCTACTACCATATCGTTGACGCAGATCCGGGCCTCAAGGTGTGTGACGAATACAAGAGAGTCACCCTCATTAACGAAGCCATGGACGAATTGTTCACGGAACTTTACGAAAAGAAGGACTCCGGATTTCTCGATTTTCTCGATCACTATTCTTCAGCCAAAAGCGATGAAAACGCGAGGCAGCTCATAAAGTCTCTTTACGAATTCACGGACACTCTTGCGGATCCCGATAAAGACTATCTGAACAGCCCCATGTTCAAACCGGCTGAACTTGAAAATATAGCCGAAGGCTACGCGCTTGGAGCCCTTAAAAGCGCCAGATCCTACTGTTCCATGCTGATGGAGCTCTTTGAGGAGAATAAGCTACCAAGGCACCTGCAGAAGGTAAGCGAAGTATGGTCCGAAATGGATAGCATGATTTCCCAGTGCGAAAGCGGCAGAGTCAGAGACGCTATCGAAAGGATGATTTCCTTTGAGTTTGGTAATATGCCTAAACCGACGGCGGAAGAAAAGGACAGAAAAGTCGCCATAGATACCGAGATCAAAGCTTACTGGAACGGCGGCGTCAGAGACACGATAAACAACTTCAGAAAAGGTTTCGGAGAAGCTACGGAAAAGCGTCTTGGTGAGGAATACGACCGTATAAGGCCATACGTTGAAGAACTCTGCCGGCTTACCGTAGAGTTCAGAAAGAAATTTTCAGAAAAGAAAAAGAAAGCCGGTTTCATTGATTTTTCCGACGGCGAGCACAAAGCGGTCGAAATACTGAAAAACGATGCGGTAAAAGAGGAGTGCCGAAGAAAATACAGATACGTCTTCGTAGACGAATATCAGGACTGCAATCCGGTTCAGGAGGCGATCATAGAAGCAGTGTCCTCGGAGGACAATCTCTTTACGGTCGGAGACGTGAAACAGAGCATCTACAGGTTCAGACACGCCGAACCCGGACTTTTTCAGGCCAGAAAAGATCTTTACGCTTCTCCCGATAAGGGGAAGTGCAAAGTAATATATCTGAGCAGCAATTTCAGAAGCGACCCTCCTGTCATTGATTTCGTAAACAGGCTTTTCAGAAGGCTTATGACCGATGAAAGCTGCGGTATGGAATACGGCAAAAGCGAGGAACTTAATAGGGGCACCGACTACGAGATCCCCGAAAACTGCCTTTACGAGCCTGAGATCGACATAGTCGAAACTCAGGACTACGAGGAAGTTGATGATGCAATATCGGAGCTGAAAAATACTGAGCTCGAAGCCCTGAACGCAGTCGATATAATAAAAAGGTATCACAACAAGCCCATCTATGCGCAGGACGTAAACGATAAAGATAAAATGTCGGAGCGGCCTCTGGAATACAGGGATATGGTCATACTCCTGCGCGCCGCGAAAGGCAAAGACGAGATCTTCTACAATATACTCAATCAGCATAAGATACCGGTTTATCTCGACCGGAACGAAGGGTATTTCGACACTCCTGAAATACAGGTCCTCGTAAATCTGCTCAGGATAATCGACAATCCGCGTCAGGACGTTCCGCTCATTTCAGTCCTCTATTTCCCGTCTTTCGGCTTTACGGCCGAGGAACTTGCGAAGATAAGGATCGAAGGAAAGCGCAGCGGAAAGCACAAAATGAGCTACTATGACGCCTTCAGATACGTTATCGAAAAGAACGATTCGGCTCTGTCATCCAAATGCAGGGTCTTTGATGAGCGCCTTGCTTCCTGGAGGACGAAGGCGGATGCCATGCCTCTTGCCGATTTCATTTGGGACCTTATGTCCGAGAGCGGCATCTTCGTCTTTGCGGCAAGCATGTCCTACGGAAAACAAAGGACAGCCAATCTGAGAGCTCTTGTGGACAAAGCGTCTGAATTCGAAAAGAACGATTCCGGCGGTATTTTCGGCTTCATATCCTATGTGGACATACTGTCCGACGAAAAGACTAAGATAAAGACCGGGCAGTCCTCAGTGGCGTCTCCCGAAGACGACGTTGTGAGGATAATGACGATACATAAAAGCAAGGGACTTCAGTTCCCCTTCGTGCTGCTGGCTTCCTGCAGCGACGATCTCGGAAGAGGCGGAGACAAACTTCGCGCCGTGTTCCACAGAAAACTGAAGACCTCTATGTATCTGACGAATACTGTCAGCCGCACCCATACTGTGCCTTTATCTTTCAGTATCATAAAAAGCGAACAAAACCGTGAGGAACTTGCCGAAAAGCTGAGAGTTCTCTACGTGGCTTCGACAAGAGCCGAGCACATATTCGTCATGAGCTGCTTCGCCAAGGATCCGCAGGCATTGAAAGACAGCGTAGAACTTTTTGCAATAAAGGGTGCAGACTGCAGCAGCTACGCCCAGATGGCTCTGCCTGAGTTCAGACCCGGCAGGATAAACATCGTGGCCAAGAAAGATCTGTCACTGAAGGGCATTAAAGAGGCTGCTGAAAACGAAGCCGAGCTGAGAGAAAAGCTGAAAAACGGATTCGATATAGACGAGAAAAAGTTCGCAAAGGAAAAGAAGGAAATCGAAGAGCGTCTCGCCTTCGATTACTCTGCTCCCGCCGAAGAAAATCAGAAGAAAAAATACAGCGTATCGGAACTTGCGGCAAGCGAGAGGGCGAAAGAGGGAAAAGAAGGCTACGAATTCAGGAAGAGCTTCCCTGTGCCCGCATTTATGGCGGGAAAGGTAAAACTGTCCGCGGCTGCCGTAGGCACTGCCTACCATAAGGTGATGGAGCACATAGACTTTAACCTGGATGCGTCAAATCCCGGATACGTGGCATCATTCATGGAAGGTCTCAAAGAAAAAGGCATACTCAGTGAAGACGAGTTCGCCGCAGTAAGGCCCCAGCGCATCGCCGCTTTCTTCTCCTCGGAACTCGGGAGGAGAGTATGCTCTGCGGATAAGGTAAGAAAGGAAACCCCCTTCGTCATAAAGCACGGACTTGACGGAAGAACGGTTCTCGTTCAGGGAACCATAGACTGCTGGTTCGAAGAAGGGGAAAAACTGTGTCTTCTCGACTACAAGAGCAACTACGTCGATCTCAGTGAGAAGGAAAGCGAACTAGAAAGGCTGAAAGACGAATACAGACCCCAGCTGAAACTGTACAAAGAGGCTCTCGAAAATATATTGAAAAGAACAGTAGAAGAGTCTTATCTTTATCTGTTCTCAGCGGGAGAATACATATCGTTAGGGGATTAGGATGGAAGATTACTTAAAGGAATTGAATCCGCAGCAGTACGAGGCCGCGACCTCCGTCGAAGGACCGCTGCTCATACTTGCGGGAGCGGGTTCCGGAAAAACCGGGACCATGACTCACCGAATAGCATATCTGATAAAGGATAAGGGGATCTCCCCTTATTCCATACTTGCCGTGACATTCACGAACAAGGCCGCAAGGGAAATGAGAGACAGGGTCGAGACTCTTGTGGGAAGCATACCGGGAATGTGGATACTCACTTTCCACGGCATGTGTCTGCGCATACTCAGGCAGCATGCGGACAAGCTGGGCTTCGACAGATCATTCGTTATTTACGATCCGGTGGATCAGAAGGCTCTTATCAAGTCAATAGTAAAGGATCTTGAGTACGACGAGAAGACCTTTACTCCAGCCTACGTTCTGGAGGTCATATCGAAGAGCAAGGAAAAGAGCATAAGCCCGGAGGATTTCAGAAACAATACGGATTACAGCTACGGAAACAGGGAGAGGCAGAAATGCCTCGCGATACTTTACGAAAGATATGCGGAAGCCCTATTGAAGAACAACGCCATGGATTTCGATGATCTGATACTGAACACGGTAAAGCTGTTTAGAGAGTATCAAGGCGTGCTTGAAGAGTACAGAAAGAGGTTCAGATATATCATGGTGGACGAATACCAGGATACTAACCTGCTGCAGTACGAGCTGATGCATATGCTTGCCGGCGGGCACGGCAATATATGCGTGGTAGGAGACGACGACCAGTGCATATATGAATGGAGAGGAGCCGACATACGCAACATCCTGGAGTTCGAAAAGGATTTTCCGGGAGCAAAGGTCATAAAGCTGGAGCAGAACTACAGGTCCACCGGCAATATCATTGAAGGAGCCCACAGCGTCATTTCAAGAAACAAGGGAAGAAAGGACAAGAAACTCTGGACGGCCGCTCCCATGGGGGAGAAGATAGAATATCATAAATGTGAGGACGACAGGGAAGAAGCCAGGTATACGGGAGCGAAGATAAAGGAGCTCATGAGAAAAAATCCGGAGCTTTCCTATTCCGATTTTGCGATTCTTTACAGAACCAACGTACAGTCAAGACGTTTCGAAGAGAACTTCTCTGCCGCAGGAATACCCTATCAGGTCCTTTCGGGTATGAGGTATTACGACAGAAAAGAAATCAAGGACATGATCTCATATATGAGACTCGTCGCGAACCCCAGCGACGACGTGGCTCTTGAAAGGATAGTGAACGAACCCAAAAGAGGCATAGGAGATACTTCTGTGGGAAAGATAAAGGCCTTTGCCAAGGTCAAGGGGATCCCTCTTCTTGAAGCCCTTTCAGATCCCGACATTCTGGACGGTCTGCCCGTCAAGACGTCAAGAGCTGCTGAGGAGCTCTACAACGTGCTCCACGCGCTCAACCTCGAAAAGGACAGAATGAGCGTTGCGGACATATACGACGAACTCCTCGTCAAAACGGGCTATCTTCCAGCCCTTGAGGAAATGCGTACCGTCGAGGCTGACGGAAGGATAGAAAACCTTATGGAATTCAAATCCGTAATAGCCGAAAAAGAAAAAGAGCTGGCCGAGGGCGAGACTTTGAATCTCGATAATTTTATGGAAGGACTGGCCCTCATATCAGACGTGGACAATCACGATCCCAGTCAGGATGCTGTCGTCATGATGACGCTTCATTCCGCAAAGGGTCTGGAGTTCCCAGTGGTCTTCATGCCCGGTATGGAAACGGGTATATTCCCGTCATACAGGACCATAGACAGGGGAGACGATCCGGAAGAAGAAAGAAGGCTCTGCTACGTCGGAATGACCAGAGCCAAAGAGAGGCTGTTCATGACATCGGCGGAGATGCGAATGCTGTACGGCAAAACGGATTTCAGCACTGAATCCCAGTTCCTTAAGGAAATCGACAGAAAGTATTTGACCGGCGATGCTTTATATGATAAAAAAGAAAAATATACAAGTTTTGACAAATATGATTACGACAGTCCCTATTCCACCGGAAAGTACGTCTCTCCGATCGCATCCGCTACGTCCGTAAGAGCAAGGAGCAGTGAGATATCGAAGAAGGCGACTCTTGCCGGAGTCGAGCTAAGTCCGGGAGACAAGGTCGAACACGACAAGTTCGGAGAGGGTACCGTCATCAGTTCGTCTGGCAATATAGTAACGGTGATTTTTGACAGCGTTGGAACCAAGAAACTGGCAAAGGATCTTGCCCCGCTGAAGAAGATATAGCGGAAACAATTGTGGCAGTAGAAAAGAGGAAAAGAAGATGAAAAAGTTAACGGCAGTAATTTTGACGCTCGCTTTGGTATTCTGCTTTGCCGCCTGCGGTAAAAAGGAAGAAAAGAGCGAAAACCTTCTTGAAGAAATCAAGACAAGAGGATATATAACCATAGCTACGGAAGGAAACTGGGCTCCCTGGACCTTCCATGATGCAAACGACAATCTCACAGGCTTTGACGTTGAGATGGGCAAACTCATTGCCGAAGGCCTCGGAGTAGAAGCAAGATTCGAGGAAACCCCCTGGGATTCCATCCTTGCGGGAATCGACGCGGGCAGATTCGACACAGCTTGCAACGGAGTCGGATATCTTCCCGAAAGGGCTGAGAAGTATCATATGTCCACTCCCTACGTATACATGGGAACGGTTCTCGTCGTAAGAGGAGACAATACGGATATAAACAGCTTCGAGGACCTCAACGGAAAGACTACTGCAAATACGGCGTCGTCCACCTACGCCCTCATGGCTGAAAGATACGGAGCCACGGTGCTTCCAGTCGACACCCTTGCGGACACCATCAATCTTCTCCTTGACGGAAGGATCGACGGAACCGTTAACGCCGCAGGATCCATCGCGGACTACCTTACGGAGCATCCGGATGCGAATATACGCATAGCGGCAACTTCAAGCGAAGAAGTCGAAGAGGATTGCATCCCCGTGGCAAAAACGGATTATGCAAAGCCCCTTATGGACGAGATAAACAGGATACTCGATGAACTCAGAGCAAACGGCAAGCTTGCGGAACTTTCGGTTAAATTCTTCGGAGCGGATTACACGAACAAGTAATGAGCGAAAGACTTATAGGCATACTTCTCGATGCCTTCCCGAAACTGCTTTTATACGGCGTAAAGATAACGGTGCCTCTCACGGCGCTGTCCTTTGCGTTGGCTCTCGTGATCTCGGTCGTTGTAGCCGTGATCCAGTATGCGGACGTAAAGTTTTTGAAACAGCTGTGCAGGATATATATCTGGTTCATAAGAGGCACGCCTCTTCTCGTACAGCTCTACGTGGTGTTTTACGGTCTCCCCGCCATAGGGATATATTTTGAAGCCTTTCCGGCGGCGGTGCTGGTATTCGGTATAAACGAAGGCGCATATATGGCGGAAAGCGTGAGAGCGGCTCTTGAGGCGGTTCCCAGAGACCAGATGGAGGCAGCTCTTTGCCAGGGAGTAGGCTACGTAAAGATAATGAGGAAGATAATGCTTCCCCAGGCGGCGAGGGTCGCTTTCCCGTCCCTTATGAACTCCCTCATATCCATGCTGAAGGGAACCTCGATAGCGTCATGCATCACGGTTACCGAAATGTTCAGGCAGGCGCAGATCATAAACGGAAGGGTATACGAATCCCTGGCTATTTATCTGGAGGTAGCTCTAATATATCTGGCTTTCTGTACCTTGCTGACCTTCCTTCAGAAACTTATAGAGAAGAAACTGAAATACTGATGTATAATAGAGCAGAGAAATCTGCTCTTATTTTTTTGAAAAGGTTAACCATGGAAGATCCGAAAAAGAGAATGGAAGAGCTTTACGCTCTGATAGAATACCACAGCAACCGCTACTACAATATGGACGATCCGGAAATATCGGATTATGAATACGACCTCCTTACAAGAGAACTCCGCGCTTTGGAAAAGGAATACCCCATGTTCGCCAGGGACGACTCCCTTGCGACCAAAAAGGTCGGCGGAACGGCGAGAAGGGAGTTCAGGAAGGTTCAGCACGACGTACCCGTCATATCCCTTCAGGACGTTTTCAGCAAGGAAGAGGTAATAGCCTTCGCCGAGGGTATACTGTCGAGATATCCCGATACCGTATTTACGGTCGAGAAAAAAATAGACGGACTGACTCTGGTCTTAAGATACAGAAACGGTAAGCTTGAGGACGCCATCACGAGGGGCGACGGAAGCATAGGGGAGAGCGTCTACGAAAACGCGCTCGTCATAGACGCCATTCCCAAGACCCTTCCCATAGATCTTCCGTATCTGGAAGTGCGCGGCGAATGCTACATGGACAGCGCCCACTTCGAAGCTGCCAACAGAAAGCAGGAGGAAACGGGAGGCAAGACCTATCAGAACAGAAGGAATTTTGCTGCCGGTACTCTCAGACAGCTTGACCCCGCGGTAGTGAAGGAAAGGGGTCTCGATATATTCATTTTCAATCTGGAGATAGCGGAAGGAAAGTCCTTCAGCTCCCACTACGAGACTCTTCAGTGGCTGAGCAGCATTGGTTTCCACGTATTGGAGGAGCCCATACTGGCAAAGAGCGCAGAGGAGGTCTGGAAAGGAATAGAGCATATAGGGGATATACGTTACAAGCTTGATTACGGTCTCGACGGAGCGGTAGTCAAGGTGGACAGCCTCGCTCTCAGAAGAGAACTGGGTATGACTTCCAAGGTCCCAAGATGGGCCGTGGCGTACAAGTATCCGCCGGAAGAAAAGGAGACAACCGTCGAAGATATAGTTGTGCAGGTTGGAAGGACCGGAAGGCTTACGCCTCTTGCGGTTCTTGATCCGGTAAGGCTTGCGGAGACGACGGTGAGCAGAGCGACGCTTCACAACGGCGACTATATCCGTGAAAAGGATATACGCGTGGGGGATATAGTAAGGGTAAGAAAGGCCGGGGATATAATTCCGGAGGTGGTAGAGGTTGCAAAGCACCTCGGAAACGCTCCCTTCGAAATGCCTTCGGTATGTCCCGTATGCGGCGCCCCGGTAGAGCTTGAGCAGGGCGGCCCCCATATGAGGTGCACGGGCACTTCCTGTCCCGCTAAGGATTCAAGATCCATGGCGTATTTCATTTCAAAGGACGCCATGAATATGGAGGGCTTCGGGCCTTCTGCCATAGAGGCGCTGATTTCCGAAGGATACATAAAAAGCATACCCGATATCTACAAACTCAGAGACCATCGCGAGAGACTTATAGAAGAAGGTATAGTCGGAAAGGAAAAGAGCGTAGATAACATTCTTGCGGCAGTTGAAAAATCAAAGGACAACGATATTGACAGGCTCATAACCGGACTCGGTATAAGAAACGTGGGCAAGCAGTCCGCAAAGGTCCTCGCGGGCAGATATGCAGATATGAACGCTCTCATGAACGCAGACGAGGAGGAACTCAAAACTCTGCCCGATTTCGGAGATGTGGTGGCTTCGGAAATCGTGAACTATTTCAGAGACCCTCTCAACAGGGAATGTATAGAGAAACTTGCGGCTGAGGGAGTGAACATGCAGTCGAAGGCTGCGGCCAAAAAGAAGGACGGAAGGTTCGAAGGAAAGACCTTCGTTCTCACCGGAACGCTTCCCACCCTCACCAGAGACGAGGCTTCGGCTATCATTGAGAGTTACGGAGGAAAAACCTCTTCCTCGGTTTCGAAAAAGACGGACTACGTTTTGGCCGGAGAGGCCGCAGGTTCAAAGCTGACAAAGGCACAGGACCTTGGCATAAGCATAATAGACGAAGACGCGTTCAGAAAAATGATCGAATAGCAAAGAATAACAAACAGGCTCCTTAAGGAGCCTGTTTTCATACAATGTGTACTTCTCCGCTTGAAAGGGTCACAGTTGAGTTTCCCGTGTCTATAAGGAGATTGCAGTATTCGTTTATACCTTTTACGCTGCCTTTCATTTCTTTCCCGTCATAGGAGAAAAGGACAGTTTTCCCGAGGGTGTTTAGCCTTTTTGAATACTCGGAGACGATCCTGTCATCATCCATTGGGGCAAGGAGCATTTCGGTGATTTTTTTAATCAGTTTTCTTTTCGGCACTTCTCCTATGCCTCCGGCGGTCTCCTTCAGTTCTTCGGGCAGATTCTCATCCGAGGTGTTTATCCCTATCCCGACTATGTATTTGTTTCCTATGTGCTCGCAGAGTATGCCGCAGACCTTTTTGCCGTTTAGGAATATATCGTTGACCCATTTTATTTCCGGCCTGATCCCGCATATCTCCTCAAGCGCGAGACACACCGCCACGGCGGCCTTCGGAGTAAGAAGGACAGCGTCACAGGGCGCGAGAAATCCGTTTCCGGTTTTGCTTCCTTCTTTCAGAAGGCAGGAAAAATACACGCCGCCTTCAGGTGACGCGAAACTGTGGTTTCCTCTGCCTCTTCCAGCGGTCTGGGCGTCGGCCCATACCGTTGATCCCGCAGGCAGAGGGTTCTTTTCAATATAATTGTTGGTCGAGTCTACGCTCCTCAGATGAATAAGCATACGGTATTCTAACACATAAAAAGCATAAATACATATCCATTTGCTTCCAATTCATTGATATATGCATCTTTGTGAAGTATAATGCATAAGTACGGCAAAAAGCCGGTTAATAAGTCAGATCCATTTTATTGATATACAGGGTAAAACAGAATGAGTTACAAAAGAGTTTTGTCAATACAGGATATTTCATGCTTCGGACAGTGCTCGACCACGGTGGCGCTGCCTATCATTTCCGCCTGCGGGACAGAGTGCGCCATCCTTCCTTCCGCAGTACTCTCCACGCATACGGCAGGGTTCACGGGATATACGGTCAGGGACCTTTCCGGAGACTTCCCCGCAATATTCGATCACTGGAAAAAAGAAGGTATAGCCTTTGACGCGATATACACCGGATATCTCGGAAGCGAGGATCAGATAGACTATATACTCGACTATTATCACAGTTTTGACGTAAAGCCTCTCCTTATAGTCGATCCGGCTATGGGCGATAACGGAAAACTCTATCCCGCCTTCGATATGAACTACGTAAAGGCGATGAGAAGGCTCTGCGAAGAGGCCGATATCATACTTCCGAATCAGACGGAATACGATTTCCTTTTCGGCGCAGACGGAAAGGAAATGAAGCTTAAAGACGGAGCGTATACCGTGCTTACCGGGGCATCGAGAAGAGAAGGCTTTACGGGAGTGGAGGTAAGGGGTCCCGAAGGGACTTATCACTACGAGCATGAAAAGCTCCCGGAAGACAGGCACGGTACGGGAGACGTGTATTCCAGCGCCTTTGTCGGCGCTCTGATGAGAGGAAAGAGCATAAACGACGCGGCGAGGATAGCCGCGGACTTCACTCTTCTTTGCGTTAGACACGCACAGGGAGACAAAGAGCATTTTTACGGAGTCAGATTTGAACTGGAACTCCCGAAACTGATTGAGATGCTCGGTTAAATGTTGTATAATAAATCAGCCGGTTTTTTAGGCGCCTGCCGGGTCTCCGTGCAAAGGCATGTCGTGAACCGTGTCAGGGTGGGAACGCAGCAGCACTAAGCGGAAGTTGCCCTGTGCCACGGGTTAGGCGCGGTGGGTACTTAAGAAACCGGCTTTTTTCATATCATCAAGGCGGAGCGTTTTTATGTATCAGTCACTTTACAGAAGCTTCCGTCCGGAAGTTTTCGACGATCTTCTGGGACAGGAACACATAGTAAAAATACTTCAGAACCAGATCGCCAGCGGAAACGTGGGCCACGCCTATCTTTTCTGCGGAACAAGAGGCACCGGTAAAACCACTACCGCAAGGCTTCTTGCAAAGGCTCTCAACTGCAGCGGAGAAGGTAAAAAACCCTGCGGACGCTGCCCCGAGTGCAGGGCTATAGCGGCAGGCGATTTCCTCGACGTCGTAGAGATGGACGCAGCGTCCAACAACTCTGTCGACGATATACGTACTCTCAGAGAATCTGTCAATTTTCCGCCTGTATCCGGAAAGAAGAAGGTATATATCATAGACGAAGCCCACATGCTCAGCACCCAGGCTTCCAACGCTTTTCTTAAAACCCTTGAGGAGCCTCCCAAGGATACGGTTTTCATTCTGGCGACCACAGATCCAAACAAGCTTCCCGCTACTATTCTTTCAAGATGTATGAGACTCGATTTCAGAAGAGTTCCCGAAAGAAAAATCAGCGAGAGTTTCATGAAGATCTGTAAAGAGATCGGAGTAGACGCAGATCCCGACGCGGTAGCGCTCATAGCATCCAACGCCGACGGTTCAGTCAGAGACGGACTTTCTCTTTTGGAACGCTGCGTTGCGGGATCGACGAAGCTCACAAGGGACGACGTACTTTTCCTTCTCGGGATTTCTGGAACCGAAACATATATCAGCATTACCGACAAGATCATTTCAAAGGACAGCGCCGGAGCGCTTATGCTGCTTGCCGAGGTACTTTCCGAGGGCAAGGAGGTCCTGCAGTTTGCCAAGGACTGGGTCGAACACATAAGGAACCTCATGCTCATCAAATATTCGGACAATCCCCAGGATATAATCAACCTATCTAAAGAGAATATAGAGAGGCTTAGAGAGCAGGCGGACCGTATTTCGATAAAAGAGATATCCGATATGATCACGGTTCTTTCAAAGCTTATAAACGACGCCAGATACGCGTCGAAACCGAGAGTTCTTCTTGAACTCGCGATTATAGAAATGTGCAATTAAGGAGACTGTATGTTTACCTACATCAGAGAGAAAACGGTTGCCCTTGGAATAGAGGCGGCGATGAAGGCGCTGAACGAAAAGGGTATAGTACAGGAGAGAGAGAATCAGGACAGAAAGGACGTCACCAAGGAGATTCAGCTATGTCTCGATATCGAGGAACCGACCGCCGAACCTTTTATATCCAGATGCATAGTAACGGATCTTAAGGGGCTTGCGAAATACGACCACGAGTTCCTCGACGGAACGGGCGACAACGACGGATGGGAATATACCTATCACGCCCTTTACAACAGGTTCTACGATCAGCTCATAGCGGAGCTCAGAAGAAATATACATACGAGAAGAGCCTGCATCGCTCTCGGTCAGGGAGATATCAACTTTTCGGCCGATCCTCCCTGTATGCAGCTTATGATGTTCAACTACGTTGACGGAAAGCTGGAGATGACCATACTCTTCAGATCGAACGACGGAGTCAAGGCGTTCCCGATGAACATACACGCCGTTGAAATGCTTCATCAGAAGGTGGCTTCGGAACTGGAACTTCCGGTCGGACCTCTTCACTATATAGCGAACAACTTCCACGCCTACAGCAAGGACTTCCACACTCTGGAAAGTTACTGCAAGGTCTTTGAGACCGCTCCCGCAAAGAGGAGATTCGCAAGCATGGAAGATCTGAAACCTTTCCTTTGATCCCATTTTGCAAACACAGGTCTGAAAATGAAAAGACTGCCGTTACGGCAGTCTTTTTGCTTGCGATCGTTTCATTTCGTCACTGTTTGTAGTATTTGCTTACGTGGTATTCGAACAGGCTTTTCAGCATGGACTGCATGTTCGACGAACTGACCGTAGCTCCCGCCACCGAGTCGGCGTCAAGTCTGTCTATCCAGGTGCCGTAGCCCTCGAAGGCGTCGAGTTCTTCTTTGCTGGCTCCTATGAAGCCTTTTACGAGATGTTCGTTCATATACTCGTCGGTGTAATAGGATATGTAGTAATTGGGGTTGCTGTCTCCCCAGACGCCTTTGTTGTCGAGGCAGGTAATATCCCTTATGCTCGCCTGTTCGGGCGATTTTTTCGTGTTGAGTATCTCGACGTAGCAGACCATATAGTAATTCACTATGGGGTTTCTGCAGTTACAGGAACTGTATGCTACCTGATAAGCCGTAAAAGTGGAGTTGCTCTGCTCGAAGATGATGACCGCATTGTAGGTTTCGGTGGCTCCGCCCGACGCGTAATGGGTGTACTCGAAGGAATTGAACGACTTGCCTGCGACTGCGTCCGCCGACCCCTCAGGAGCCTTATTTTCCGCTCCTGAGCAGCTTAAAAGCGTCAGCAGCACTGCTGCTGTCAAAACTGCGCAAATTGTCTTAAACAGCCTGTTTTTCATTTTATAGGTTGAAGCCTTTCAAAGTCTATATACGCATAATCCGCCCGCCATGTGGCGTATATGTTGTTTCCGTCTTTATCTTCTGGATATACCACGAGTTCAAGGGCGTGGTCTCCAGTATAGGTCCAGTTTGCTCCCGTGTTGTAAAGCTTGTTTTCATCCCAGCCGAGGAAGAGAAGGAGCTGCTTCGTCATTCCGGCGTAGCCTCCGCCTCCGCACATGAGAAATATGGCCTTGTCTTTGGGAAAGAGTTCCTCCAGTATCATCATGGATTCCTCGTAAAGAGGCTCGGCGCTTTTTACGCTGCCGTCCCTGTTCCAGACGACTTCGAAGAGTTTGTTTCCCTGATAGGCGTTTGCTACCGGCAGGCTCTGCATGGTGGCGAGGTAGGGGTAGGGGACGACCTTGAATCCTTCTATGGTAGCCGTAAGATCCGCTTCGCCTCCGATGGAACCGTAGTCCGCAGGGTCGAAGAGCATCCTTACGTCTCTGTAGGCGACGTCGTCTCTTCCCAGCCATTCGTCAATGGTCTGCTGGTTAATATTTTTGTCTATTCCGAACTGGGAACTTTCGTCCGCATGAGGCAGGGGCAGCTCCGGCAGTTTCGGTGTTTCGTTTTTGTCTGCTGCGCAGGATGCAAGCAGCCCTATACATAGGGCTGCTGCAGCTGCGAGTAAAATCGCTTTTTTCATCTTACTTTGTGTTGAGTTCCGTTACGAGCTTGATGTATGCGCTCTGGTCGTGGCTTGTGCAGGGAGCGAGCCAGAAGGTTCCGTTTTCACCGGTCTCCTTGTCGCGCTCTACGGCAAGTATGGTGTATTCGTTCTTTACGACTCCGCCGCCGATCTCGGAAGTGGAACCGTCGCTGCATACCACCGTGATGGTGCCTGCCTCGACTCCGAGTTTGCTGAGCACGTCAGAAAGAACGAAACCTGTATATGTGTGATCCTTGACTTCGCCCTTCTTGTTGAGTGTCTGGACAGCCACCTTGTAGATTGCGACGCCTTCGAGGTCTGCGTTTCTGACTTCTCTGCCGTTGACTTTGAACATGAAGTCTCCGAACTTGACCTTGTCGCTCTTGTCCTGCTTGTCGGGCTCTGCAAGGTCGGATTCTCCGCCCTGGCCTGCGCCGTCGATCATTTCAGCGCCTTCGGGTGCCTTCATTCCGTCGATGACGATTCTGACGCAGCCCTTGAGCTGGTCGCCTGTGGTTTCGGAATCGCAGGGAACGAACCAGGGTGAGGACTTGAACTGCTTGCCGTCCTTGGAGATGGCGAGCATGTTGTTTTCATTCGCTCCGTTTTCGATCTCAACAGCATAACCGTCGTCTGCGGTTGCGGTAAGCTTTCCGGCTGTACCCTCAAGCTTTGCGGCCTTTACAAGATCGTTTACCTTGAATCCGATGTAGACTACGGAACTCTCGGTGCCGGAACTGTTCGTCGACTTGACTGTGGCTTCGTATACGGGATATTCAGCCATGGTCTCGTTGGTGACTTTTACGCCGTTCACGCCGATCTCGAATGCAGGGACCGTAACTCCTTTCTTTTCCGTAAGGAGAGAAGTTTCCTTTCCTCCGTCCTGCTTCTTCCCGCATGCCGCGAGAGAGAAGACCATGAGCACTGCAAGCAGCAGCGCAACTACTTTTTTCATTTTCATTTTTAACCTCCATGAAAAATAATAATCATATTTATCACATCGGCGGGAGAATAATAACTCGCCCCCGTAAGTGTCTTTATTTGAAATCGCCGTAGGTGCAGATCTTGCGTCCGAATTCCTCGGCGTATCTTATCCTTATGTCAGAACCGTAAATACCGGACAGCTTTTCCTCGCTGACTATTTCCTCGGCGCTTCCTTTTTCCACGCTTCCGTCCTTTTTGAAGAGGGCGGCGTTCCCTCCGAGTATAAGGGCGTGGTTAGGATCGTGGGTAGTCACCGCCACGGTATATCCTCGCTCCGAAAGATCCTTGATGACCCTGAGGACCTTTATCTGATTGCTGAAATCCAGGTGGGCGGTCGGTTCGTCAAAGAGTATGGCTTCCGGCTTTGCCGCCAGAGCTCTGGCTATGGTCACCTGCTGCCTTTCTCCACCCGAGAGTTCGCTGTAGTTTCTCTCCGCCAGATCCTCTATGCCCAGTATACGCAGAGCCTCAAAAGCGTTTTCCCGTTCCTTTTCTCCCGGATGGGAGAAAAGTCCTATGGAGTGGGCGCAGCCCAGTATAACGAAGTCTATAACTCTGAAACCGAAAGTCGGGTTGTGACTCTGAGGTACGAAACCGCAGACGGAAGCTATTTCTCTTTCTTTGAGCTCTTTGAGATTTTTTCCTTTCAGGAATATTTCTCCTTCGTATGTGCCGGCAAGTCCCAGCATGCAGGAAAAGAGGGTGCTTTTTCCTGCTCCGTTTCTTCCGAGAACCGTAAGTATCTCGCCTTCCTCAAGAGTAAGGTTTACGTTCCTGAGTACTGGCTCTCTCTTTCCGTATGCAAATGTCAGATCCTTTATTTCGTATATCATCCTATGGATTCCCTCCTTTTGAAGAGAAGCCAGCAGAAGAACGGCGCTCCTATGATCCCCGTCATTATGGAGACCGGCATTTCATTGGAGCCTATGATCCTCGTCAGCGTGTCTACGGCAAGCATGAACAGGCTTCCGGTAATGCATGCCGCGGGCATCAGCCTTCTGTTGGAAGGCCCCGTCATCATTCTTGTGAAATGGGGTATGATGAGACCTACCCAGCCTATGGTTCCCGCCATACATACGGAGCCTGAGGTGAGGAGGGTGGAGCAGCATATCGCAACGGCTTTTACGAGTCTTACGTTTGCCCCTAGGGATCTCGCTTCCGTCTCTCCCATGGAAAGAACGTCGAGCCACCAGGACATCATAATGAGCACCGCCATGGGAGGAAGCAGCACCGCCAGCATAACCGGTATGCTTGAAGGCGTGATATATGAAAAGCTTCCCATGGTCCAGTAGGTTATGGATGCAAGCTGGGTGGAGGGGTCCGCCACGAATTTGAGAAATCCGAGAACGGACGACATAAGGGAACCTATGATGATTCCGGAAAGCACCAGCATGATGTTGCTTCTGTTGCCGAGGAGCACAGGTATTCCGGAGGTTATGAGCACTGCGGCGATGCCTCCGAAAAAGGCCATGAGAGATATGCTCAGAGAGTTCATTCCGAGCAGTATGGCCGCGGCCGCTCCTATGCAGGCGCCAGAGGATACGCCCAGGAAATCCGGGGATACCAAGGGGTTATTAAAGATGCCCTGATATGCGGAACCGGATGCGGAAAGGGCAGCCCCGACTAGAACGGCTGCAAGTATTCTGGGAAGTCTCAGTCTCAGAACCACGTTAACTGTCATAAGATCTGCGCTCTGCTCCTTGCCCAAAACTGCATTGAATATGATCTTCAGGCAGTCTCCGGCGCTTACGGGATATTTTCCCACGCACAGGGCAAGCACAATAAAGCAGAGGAGGCATATTGCCAGCCCCGCTATGATCGCATAAAGGGGATATTCAGTTGAGTTTCTTTTTTTGTTAATAACCGAGTTCCTCCAGAGTAAAGGTCCTTCCGAACATAAACCTGTAATACTGATCCATCTGATCGAAGAGGTCTTCTTCGGAGAAGTAAGAGGGATACATGCAGTGGAGCATATACATGGTCCCGAGAACCGGGGAAAGTCCCGGCATGTCCCATGAATCCTGTTTGCAGGGTATTACGTAAATATTTCCGCCGGTAACGGCTTTCATGGCCGACCAGGCTTTGTCGCTTAGCAGCTCTTCCGTCGTGTATTCTCTTGCGGTAGAGCTGGTGCAGAAGATGAACTGGGGGTCGTATTCGAAGATCCTTTCGACTCCTATATTGATCCAGTTGTGGTCCTTCGATTCCTCCACGAGGGGAATCCCTCCCGCTTTTTCTATCATCCAGGACTGGAGCATGTCACTGCCTGCGACTCTTCCGAGCTCCCCGCCCATAAGCAGGGCGGTGACTCTTTCCTCCTGGGGGATCTTTTCAACTATGCTGTCTATGTACGCGTATTTTTTGTCGATCCATTCGGCAGCGGTTTCAGCCGCTTCCTCAGCTCCGTAGTACTTGCCCAGGAGCCTGAGCGTGGATTTTACGTCGTCCATGTTTTCCACGGTTATGCATATGACGTCTATGCCGAGGTTCTCGACCGCTTTGACAGTTTCGGGATCGTTCGACCTGTGCACCAGAGCGCTGGGATGGTATTTCGCAAGTTTCTCAAGGTCTACCACGCCGTTGCCGACGGTTCCGGCTTTTCCAAGTCCTTCGTCGGCGCTTTTCCAGAATGCTTTTTTCACGTTGATGGCAAGCACTCTGTCGGTTATTTTGAGTGCGACGAAAAAGGGCGTGGATACAGCGTAAACCGAAGCCGCCGTCGCAGAGGACGGGTCGTCTGTGAGCGATATCTCTCTTCCGTTGGCGTCGGTTATATATCCGTTTTCCTTTGCGCCTTCCTTGCCGCCGTCTTTTGCGCATGCGCTAAAGGAAAGGAGCATGGCCAGGATTAGCAGCAGAGCAGTAATTCTTTTCATCTGTTATTTAGTAAAACTCAAATTTATCTCGTCGCTTCCGGGAAGGGTCACGACTATTTTGTTACAGTATTTAATGGATCCGCCCTGGAATCCTTCGACGACGATCCTCAAGGGTCCGTCGCAGTTCTTCGCCAGACCGGTATAGCCTTCGTGATTTTCGCTGTCGACGAGGGGATAGCCCTTGACGGCGTAGGCTAAGATTATAGTCTTATTCCCTCCGGCTTCGCTGGGCACTCCGTCGGTGAAGGCCGATAGGTAGCAGTTTGCCAGAAGATCGTTGGAATACCCGTCGGTGGCGTAGGCTGTTATGGATATGGCTTTCTTAGGATCCACGTCGTCTCCGGCGACCTTGCGGATGAGCTTCCATACGTCGACTCCTTCGCATTCGCCTATGTCAAGGACGGTATACGTATCTCTTACGATTATGTCCTCCATGGCTTCAAGCTCAGCCGCCGTGAATACTATATCCTGCTGATGCTCGTCGTTCCTGAAGCTCAACGTGAAGGTGCTGTCCAGGAATTCAGAGAACACGTCGCTCATGCTGTGAGACCATGTGTTTATCTCGTTGGCGCTGACGTAAACGGAAACCACGTTTTCGAGGCAGAGAGCATCGTTGGGATTCTCTCCGTCGAAGGGAACGATGAGTTTAAGAGGTCCTCCGTCCTTTTCAGTAAGGGGAGTTCCTTCCATTCTGTCTTCAGATAATTCTCCCTTTCCGTAGACCAGCATTGCCGGCACATTGTCGAATTTGACGGAAGCTCCGTCTGAAGGCAGCGCTGCCGGATAGGTTTTCTTGAGGAGGAGAAGAGAAAAAGTCATGCTGCTTCCGTCGGCGCAGGTGACCGTAACGTCTCCGGCGTTGTTGTTTACGCCTATTTCTCTGAAGAGATCGTAGACGGCTATTCCTCTGTATCTTTCGATATCGTATTTTCCGTTTCCGTGATATATGAGGCAGTCGGCGGTCTTTACTTCGGTCTGCTTGCTTTCTATATCAGCCAGCGTGTACACCGCTTCCTTCTCGAGGCCTTCTCCGTAGAATCTTACGCTTCTCGTTTTGTACGAAGCGTATTCGCCGTCTATGTGCGCGTAGGAATCGGGGATGAGATCGACTTCGATCTCTTTTAAGTCTTCCACGTTCCTTTCTTTTCCGTTCTCATCGGCTGCCGGGATAAGGAGCATCAGAGGACCTCCCGCGTTATCGACTTCGTACTCCGAAGGATCCGTCTTGAGGAAGGGTTTAAGAGCCACGCTCTTTATATATCCGCTGCCGTCGGAGCCGGCAAGGGGCGTACCGTTTTTTGCAAAAGCTATGACGGAAGGTATGTTGTCTCTTGAAAGCGTATGGTTTACGCCTTTCTCGAAAAGTTCTTCGAGGTTTACGGTAAGGGAGTCTTCAGCCCCTCTGAAGGTGACGGTCCCGTTGGTTCCGGGGAGGCCGAGATATTTCATGAGGAAATACTGAAGGTCGACGCCTTCGAATATGCTGCTTGCGCCGTTTGCTTCGTAGTGTTCCTTTACCTTTGCTTCTCTTTTGTTCTGAGGACTTACGTCTTTGCCGTAAATGATGTCTTCGACTTCTCCGGCGCTGATTTCTTTTTCAATGAGAAGACTGCCGTCCGGTCCGTTGACTTTTATATGCAGCGTTTTATTCGAAAGCGCCGAAAGCTCGGGATCGTCCGTATATTTATGGGTATTAAAGAGAACGTCGTTTCCGACTATGACTTCGCTGAGGTACTGTATCTGGTTCGACCCGTTGGGATGGTTGTACTGGGTCTTTCCGAACACGACCCTTACAGGTCCGCCGGAATTGGAAAGTCCGGATACGTAGGCCGGGTCGGTTTTCTGTATGACGTAGGGATAGTTGTTGACTCCGTAGGAAATGAGTATGGGGTAGCCCAGCTTTACCAGGTCCGCATTGGTGGAAACGTAGGTACCGTCTCCGTTGTCCTTTGCGTTCTTCTTGTAAAAGCCGAAGGCGTCTGGGTAGGAAAGGGTGTCCACGGAGAAGGTCTCGTTCGCGGGGACTCCGTCGCTGGCTATGAAGCTTACAAGAGTCGTTCTTGCCGCCTTCAGTCCCATGGTCTCGGCGTCGGGCATTCCGAGATACTGAAGGAATTCATAAAGCTGCAGTCCTTCGTACTCGTTTACGTACCAGTAGGCGTTGTTTGCGAGGCTGTACCAGTCGGAATAGCCTATGCCGCCTTTCGTGATATTGCCTTTGCCGTCGTAGGTCACGAGGGCTTCGAGATCTTTTACCGTCATATCGAATTCGCGTCCTAAGGCAGAGCCTCTGAAGGTGACGATATAGTCGTCGTATCTGGACACGTTATACGGACTGCCGGCGTCCGCCGAACTGTGTTTGAAGCCCGGTTCCTTCTCTTCACACACGTAAACGTAGGCTACGTTGGAAAACTTTTTGTAGCTTCCGTTTCCGTAGTCTTTGCTGTCGACAGCCAGCTTGATGCAGCCGTCGTCGTTTTTCAGTTTGTCTACGTATCCAAGGGAATGGAGACCGGGTTCGGCTCCGTCGAAGACGAAGGGCGCGGCAGTAGTTCCGTCGGCCGTTCCTATTCCGTAGCTGAGTATGGCCGGACGGCCTTCGTTATGGGCTTTCGTTATCTCTTCAAGAGTGAGCGTATATACGTCCTCTCTGTTCGCGTTCTTGAATACTACTTTGTATGCGCTGTCCGTTAGCTTTATCCCGCCTTCGCCGCCGGACATTCCGCACAGAAGGTGATAGAGGTCGAGACCTTCGTAGGTATAGGTGCCGGACTTGTCTTTGTACTGTCCTCTGACTATACCTTCCTTGAGATTTTCAACTTCTCTTATGGAAAGCGGAGTGGAACTTACGACTCCCGGACCTTCAACGGTAAGCGTGGCTCCCGTTATGGCGTCCACGTTGTAGGGAAGTCCGTCGTCGTCTGCGATCCCGCCGTTGTTTACGTGCTTGTATATGCTTGAGGAAAAATCGGAGCCTGTGTCGACGGGTTCCAAAGATGAGCCGCCGCAGGATGTAAAAACAAGGACCAGCGACAGCAGAAGAATTGCTGATGCTAAATATTTTTTCATTTAATCTCCTTTTCAAATACGGAAGGCTGAAGCTTTTCAGCCGCAACCCTGTCGTCATGGTTCCATAGCTTACACCACAGGAATCCATGCTCGAAGATATGGATTTTATTTTAAATATATTCGCCGAAGGCTACGTTTCTGTTGAGTACGCAGGGCTTCTTTTCTTTGGGAACGGGGCAGTCCGCGAAGCAGGGCTTTCCGACTTTGGTTATACGTATCTTTTTCCCGCACAGTTCCAGAACGTCGCCTTCTTTCAGCTTCGCGTAGTCTATGCCTTCGGTTACGAAATCGGCTTTGAACTTTTTCGTACAGAAGCCGTCGATGCCTTTTATTTCTTCAGTTATTTCACCGGCCATGAGGCTTACGCCGGCCTTTTCTTTTTTGTCCTTCATTATAGTATGTCCACCACGTTGAATCTCATCTGCTGGAGATCCGCTATGAGGAGTTTCCCTTCAAGGGAAGCTTCTTTGCAAAGAAGCTTCTTGAGCATTTCAGAAAGCTGTACGTTGGCCGTGAATCCCGGAGCGAAAGCCAGGACCGCAGGCGGTTTCAATTTGACGTTTTCGGGATATATTTTCTCGAAAAACCTGCTGCCGGGAGCCACCGTGCCGGCCTGGCAGCACCATCCCGCGGCGGCGCCGTGTATGAGATAAAGGCCGAGTTTTTCGCAGGCGTGCTCGGCTGTGAGTCTTCCCTGTATATTGTCGAAGGCGTCGAGAACGAGGTCCGAGCCCTTTAAAAGCTCGCAGGCGTTTTCTTCTGTGACCATGCAGTCTATGGCTTCTGTCTTTACTTCGCTGTTGATCTTCTTTACGGCCTTTGCCGCTTCCTGCGCCTTGCTTTTGCCGAGATTTTTCTCAGTACAGAAAAGCTGCCTGTTGAGGTTCGTCTCCGAGAAGACGTCGCAGTCTATGAGACGGAGTTTTCCCACTCCCAGTCTCGCGGCTCCGTTGATGAGATAACCGCCTAGCCCTCCGCAGCCTATTATTGTCACGGTCTTTTCCTTAAGGGTTTCCTGGTCTTCCGGCGTCAGAGCTGGAAAATTGCTCGAATATCTGTCCATAAAGCTTCACCTGTGTTATATTTACCATATACGTTACTGTGTATTATATCATATATTTAATGCATATGGATAATATGTTCATAAGCGGAAGAACCGCTTATGAACAAAAGGAATATATATTACAAACGGCCTGGAAGGACATATATTTGAAACGCAGACTGCTTACAATTCTGCTGATCGCAGCTCCTCTTCTTTGCGTATTGCTTTCCGTTGCTATGGGAAGGTACGCTTTAAGTTTAGCGGACGTGATCAGGATAATAGCAAACCCCGGGGAAGCGGAGTATACGGAGTATGCCATTGTGTGGATGCTCCGTATTCCGAGAACTCTCGCTGCGGGATTCTGCGGCGCGGCCCTTGCCGTATCGGGAGCAGCCTTTCAGGGAGTTTTCAGAAATCCTCTTGTTAATTCCGGAATACTCGGCGTCTCCAACGGCGCAGGCTTCGGAGCCTGCCTTGCCATTGTCTTTCTCGGCGGAGGATATATGACATACATATGCGCCTTTGCCTTCGCAATAGCTGCGGTCATTCTCGCCTGGTGGGCGGGAAAAGTCGGAGGACAGGAGAGCACCGTGAGCCTGGTCCTGGGAGGCGTCATCGTATCGAGCTTTTTTTCCGCGTTCATTTCTATCCTTAAAACGCTTGCCGACCCCTATACCCAGCTTCCGAGCATAACCTTCTGGTTCATGGGAAGCTTTGCGGATATAAACTACGGGCATTTTATTGCCTTCGTGCCCATGACGTTGGGAATACTGCTCATATACCTTTCGAGGTGGAGGATCAACGCTCTGTCCATGGGACTTAAGGAAGCCGCGTCACTTGGCGTCAATACGAATCTTTACTGCCTTCTCATCATAGGAGGAGCCACCCTGGCAAGCTCGGCAGCCGTATGCATCAGCGGAACCATAGGCTGGGTCGGACTGGTAATACCCCATATAGGCAGGATGCTGGTCGGAAACGACAACAGAAAACTGATACCGGTGAGCATATCTCTCGGGGCCTGCTTTATGATACTCATGGATGTGCTTGCAAGGAACCTTTCCTCATCGGAGATCCCCATAGGCATACTCTGCGCTCTTGTAGGAACTCCGTTCTTCGTATACCTTCTGAAAAAGACGAAGGGAGGTTCGTGGAAATGATAATGAAAGCGGAAAAGCTGAGCTTCTCTTACGGAAGCCGCGAGATACTGTCTGGCTTTTCCTTTGCTGCAAAGCCCGGGAGCGTGTGCTGCATAATGGGACCTAACGGAAGCGGCAAGACTACGCTTCTTGGCTGCCTGATGGGTATAAACAAAATATCCGCAGGCAGGATAGAACTTCTTGGAAAGGACCTTAAGGAATACGGTAGGCAGGATATAGCCAGGCACGTATCGTACATGCCTCAGATACACGGTATTTCTTTCCCGTATACCGTCAGGGAATTCGTCCTCATGGGCAGAATGGCTTATGCCGGAACCTTCGGTTCTCCGAAGAGATCCGATTATGAAGCCTGCGTTTCGGCTATGTATAAGGCGGGCGTCATGGAATTTGCCGACAAAGCCTACAGCAGCCTTTCCGGAGGAGAACTGCGGCTCGTACTGCTTGCCAGGGCTCTTTGCCAGGAGGCCGAGATCATAATGATGGACGAACCTACCGCCCATCTCGATTTCCGCAATGAAATGCTATTCCTTGACAGGACCGCGGATCTTGCCCGAAGCGGCGAGGTGTCGGTGATCATGTCGACCCATTCGCCCAATCACGCTCTCATGCTTGAGTCTATGGGCCTTGCCGTCGAAGCCATACTTATGAAGAATGGGAAAGCTTTTCTTTCCGGGAAACCTTCTGAAGTCATAAACAAAGAATCGGTCGCCGAAGTCTTCGGCGTCGAAGCTGAGATAATAGACCTGAACGGTCTTAAAAATATGGTTATAAAAGGAGCGATCTGATGAAAAGGATAAAACTTAAAAAGTATATAGCGCTTGCTTTAGTCCTCGCTTTGCTGCTTTCTTTTGCCGCATGCGGGAGAAAGGGCGGAAAGGCAGGACAGAAAATCGTTACGGACTGCGCCGAAAGGGAAGTGTCGGTTCCGGAAAAGATAGAAAAGATATGCTGCGTTGATCCCTTCACGGGTCCGATGCTCGTCATGTTCGGCTACGGCGACGCTGTTACTACGGCTTCAAACAATATGATAAGAAGCGTGCTTCTAAAGATGATATGTCCCCATATAGAAGAGGTGGTGTCCGTAAAATCAAGCGGTTCTCTCAACGCCGAGGAGATACTGAAAAGAGGAGCGGACGTCATATTCGTGGAAAGGGACATGTACAACGATCCGTCGGAGCGTTCCAAACTCGAGACGATGAACGTTCCCTACGTGGTCATCAGCTACAGGAACATAGAGGAGCAGCTCGAGGCTGTAAGGGTCATCGGGAAGGTCCTTGGGACCGAAGAGGAAGCGGAAAGGTACGTTTCCTGGTATAGGAGCGTAATGGACGGGGTGTCTTCCGTCTGCTCCGAAGTTCCGGAAAATGAAAGACCCAGGATATATCATTCCGTAAACGAAGCGCTCAGGACGGATTATGAAGGCAGCATATGCGCCGAGTGGATCGCGCTAACGGGCGTTGTCAACGTTTCTCTCGATAAGGACGCGGGGCTGAAGATATCGGGAGACAAGGCCTATACCACTCTTGAACAGGTATACGTCTGGGATCCGGATATAGTCATATGCAACGAGGCGGGCGCCCTAGACGATATAACGGACGACGAAAAGTGGTCGGGCCTTCGGGCTGTAAAGGAGAGCAGGGTATATCAGATACCCATCGGCACTTCGAGGATGGGACATCCAACGAGCACCGAGACGCCTCTTGCGCTTCTCTGGCTTGCGGAGCTCATATATCCGGAAAGATTCGATATAGACTTCAGAGCGGAGTTATATAACTATTTCAAAGAGTATTACGATTATGAACTCAGCGACGAGCTCATCGACGCGATAATAGAAGCGGGGAGTATGCGTACCGAGAAAACGAAAAACGGTATGGAGTAAAAAATGAAAAAACTGCTTATCTGCATAGACGATACGGACAATATTGACAGCATAGGGACTGGAGAGCTGCTTCAGGATCTTTGCGCTCTGCTCGAGGAAAAGGGCCTCGGGAAGGGCGGTTTTGTAACAAGACATCAGCTGTATATATGCGACGAAATAGCATATACCTCCCACAACAGCTCCATGTGCTGCGATTTCGAATGCAGCGATCTTCCGGAGCTTCTTGAGATTTCTAAGGAATACATAGAGAAAAACAGCGCCGAAGGTTCGGATCCGGGGCTCTGCGTTTACATATCCGGAACCGATATACCCGGTGTGACGGAATTTGGGAAAAGAGCGCAGCGCGAGGTTTTGACGAAAGAAGAGGCATACAGGGCCGCTGCCCTGTATCCCGGCTCAGTGTTTCTTTCAGAACACGGAGGAACGGGAGACGGAATAATAGGAGCCCTTTCGGGCGTCGGTCTCAGACTTACGGGAAACGACGGAAGGATAAAGGGAAAGATATATCCGAGAGCTGAAGGAGAAGTCCTCTCCGTATCCGAGGCCTGCGGCATATACGGGTTGGGACAGATCTGCGACGCGCAGAGCGGCAGAAAGCTCGGAGACAGTGAAACGCTCAGATTTGAGGGCCCGTCCAAGGCTGTGCTGAAAGACGGTATGGTAACGCTTCCGGCGGAGTTTAAGAACGGCGCGTGGGTTCCGGTACCCAAAAAAGGCAAGGGAGACAGAAAAAGGTGAAGGATATCTTCGAATACAAAAACGGAAAGAAGCTCTTTCTTCACGGCGACGGCGAGAGCGTTTTGGCAAGAGAGGCCGCTCTTGAGTGCCCTGATTTCAAAAAAGACTGTGAGGAAGAATGCTTTTACGAAGACGAAGTCAGCTGCTACAACTGCCGCTACAGGCGGTGGAGGCAGGACGGGTTCGAGTGTTTGAAATGAAAATATGCCGGCGGCTGCCGGCATATTTTATCGTTATTTTGTTTTTGATTCTGCTGCTTACAGCTCTGCTTTCTGCGCTCTGAGCTGGGCTGTTTTTTCCTCTACGTCCATGAACGACAATACTATGAGAGTCATGATGGGGAAGAGGAGAGTCGGGAGCAGGTAGCCCCATTTGTAAATGGAGATCGCGTTAGCCGGGTTGTTTACCGCAGCGTCTACGATGAAGCCTGAAAGGGCGGTTCCGAGGCCTGTGCCTACCTTGATTCCTACTGAAGAGCATGAGAAGAATGCTCCCGTCATTCTGTGTCCTGTCTTGAGCTCGTTGTAGTCGTCGGCTGCTGCTATAAGGGCGTTGATGGAGCCGCTCATCGGGGCCATTCCCAGGCCTCTGATGAAGAGACCGACGAGCACGAACATGAGGGCGTTCTTAAAGAACATTCCGCCCACGAAGCAAACTGTAACTCCAAGGAGAGCGATGCAGTGTCCGATGAATGCGGATCTTCTTATACCGTACTTTTTCGTTATGCTTGCGACGAAGGTGAGCACCAGCACCGTGGGCACGTAGCTGACCAATGCTATGCTTCCCATTGCAGTCGAGTTTCCGAGCACCTGAGTGCAGTAATATACCGAAAGGCTGGAACTCGTGAAGGACAGAAGGTACATGAAGAAGTAATAGGTGAGGATGAGAAGGAAGTACTTGTTCGTGACAAGCATTTTGATAGTCTTTCCGAGACCGTATTTTTCTTCAGTCTTCGCAGTCTTGTTTTCGTTGAGCTCCTCTTCCGGAAGTTCTCTGATAACGAGGACGGGAATCATGAGCACGACGAAGCATATAACGGCGAATATGAGAGATACCATCCTCCATCCCGCCTGGCCGCCTCCGAATGCGTTTACGAGGTTTACCGTTACGTACTGGATCGCGATGCCTGCGATCATTGCAAAAATATAACGGAAGGAACCCATCTGGACTCTGTCCTTGGGGTTTTTCGTAGACAGCGCCATGAGAGTCGAGTAAGCGATGTTGTTCATCGTGTAGAACACGGCTCCGAGAAGGGTGTAGGAAATGAATATCACCACGTACTTGGTGTTTTCCGTAAAGGAAGCGGGGATATTGAATATGAAATAGGTGAATATTGCAAGCGGTATGGTGCTGACGAAGAGCCAGAATCTCGACTTGCCCATCTTGCTGCGGGTGCGGTCTATTATAGCACCCATGAATATATCCGTGATACCGTCAAGCACCTTGGATACTGCGATAAGAGTTCCTATTATTGCTGCGTTGAGACCTAAGGTCCCCTGGCAGTAGAAAAGCAGGAAAGAACCTACGAAAGTCCAACAGAAGTTAGCTCCTAGGTCTCCGAGGCCATAGCCGAGTTTTTGTCCCAGCGACAGACTGCCGGGTTCTCTTTTAGACATATATTTTACCTCCGTTTAAAGTTTGAAAAGAACTATAAGTCCTATCATGAGTATGATCTGAGTTCCTATGTTTCCGCCTTCGATGGGCCAGTGCCATTTCGGGTTTGTAAGGTCTACTTTCATGCTCATTACGATTATGCCCATCATTATGCACCAGCAGAGGATGAAGAGGATCATGGGAAGGATCTTCCCCGCCTGAAGAGCGAGCATCACGAGAGAAATATAGATAAGCGTGTATCCGAGAGTACCGGTAAACATTATCGCTGAGTTTATCCTCTTGGTCTTTGCCCACAGTCCGAGAATTATTGCGAGGATGATTACGAGAGCAATGATCAGCGCCTTTGTGCCTGCAACCGTATGGAACAGGGATATTCCGGTGATCATGATTCCGAAGTTGACGATGAAAAACAGTGCGTAGGGAAGTCTGAATTCGATTTTGCCGAGTCCCACGAGGAGTTTTCCTGTTGGAATAACGATGCCAATGATCAGAGAAATGATGATGCCGATTAGATATCCCCAGAACTGAAGCGGGTTCATAAGATGCTTTACTCCGGCCAGAATGAGGAATGTGTTGATCGAATAGGTGAGGGGATTGACGTAGTCGACAAGGCCCAGCGCGATGGAAAAGCCTTTCTTCTGGCTTTCCGTTTTGTTTTCAGACATTATAAATGTACCTCCTGAAGTTCATGGTAATGATAACATATGTATTTTATATCAGCACCGGTCGTTAATCAACGGGAAAAGCGTTCTTTACAACGCCGAGGCGATGACTTATAATTGGGTTACCAATAACCTATTGTTCCCGTAACAATAGGCGGTTATTATTTTAGTTTTTTTGAAAGGACAAGAAAAATGGCAGAAAAACAAAAATCAAGCGTTTCCTTCGGAATGAGATACGGATACGGACTTGGTGAATTCGGATTTAACTTCCTTCTTACGTTCATCACTTTCTATCTTTCACCGTTCCTGACAAACGTAGTAGGGCTTCCTATGGTTGCCGCAGCATCTATCGTTACTGCTACATCCGTAGTAAAGCTCTTCGGAATGCCTATCGCAGGTGCACTTGCGGAAGGATTCAAGTTCAAGGGAAGCACATTCCGCGGCTGGATGCTCGTTGGTACGTTCATCTTCGCTATCGGCGGAACACTCCTGTTCTATCCGGTTAAGGGAAATGCAGGAACACTCACAGCATATTATGTTGCGATGTTCTTCGTATACTGGCTCGGATATTGCCTCATGTGGACCAACCACCGCGGACTCATGACAAAGGTCTCCGCTAACCCGGTCGACAGAGTCGCAGTTACGGCAGCATCCTCTCAGCTCGGTACGATCGCACGTGTTATCTTCTCCATGATCTCTGCAGCAGTCGTTGCAAGATTCGTCATGGAAGGCGGAGTTCCGGGACCCGGAGTTCAGTTCACAATCAAGCCCATCGGCTGGACAGTCAACAACCTGGTATTCGGCGTCATCGCCATCCTTTGCTTCATCGTTGTTTCCGCTATCACCAAGAAGTGCGACAGCAACGTAGTAGCAGCAGGCGGCCCCAAGCAGGCAGCACCCAAGATGACATGGGCAGACATCAAGAACACCTTCACAAAGCCGATGTTCATCTTCGTTATCTGCGCTATCTTCAGAGTAGCTATCCTCTCTGTTATGGGCGGACTCCTCAACTACTATGTAATGTACGTTGTCGGTGACCTCTCCATCATGCAGGTATACATGGTTGCAACGTATGCGATCTCCTTCCTCGGAGCTCTCCTCGTTACACCGCTTACAAAGAAGATCGGAAAGAGAAACGTATTCATCTACACGACACTCGCATCCGCACTCTGCATCTTCGCTCTTCTCTTCGTACCGAAGACGAGCGGAACAGCCTTCATGGTATGCATGTGCCTCTTCCAGTTCTTCGGAGTATTCTCCTCCACACTTATCCCTGTCTGCATGGCAGATATCGGAGAATACAACGCGCTGGTCAAGGGATCCAGAGCACAGGGTCTCACATTCTCCATCGGAGGATTTGCACTTCAGATCGCTGCAGTATTCGGAACGGCAGTTGCCGGTTTCGGCTGCGTAGCTATCGGATTTGACCCCGCTCAGGGACTAACCCCGGCAGAAGCTCTCAGAAGCCTCTACATCTACGGACTCGGCGGACTTTCCGTACTGTCCGCACTTCTGTTCTTCCTCTATCCTCTTACAGAGGAATATATGGCTAAACTCCGCGAGGAGAAAGCACCGAAGGCAGAATAGACAAAAATTGTGCAATTTAAATGCCCGGCCCAAGTGACCGGGCATTTTTTGAAGGTGAAAGATATGAAAAACAGAAACGCCTTTTTAGAGACTTTCAGGACGAAGGAAGGAAAGGTGACTTTCTTCGGAGCGACGATATGTCTCATCGCCTTTCTCTGTGTCAGCAGTTTCGTGTCAAGCGACTGGCAGTACAAGAAGATACTGCTTATGTTCTTCGGTCTTGTCATGTTCGCAGGCTGCGTGGTATTTACCCAGATAGTGGGAGCCGTGCAGAACGACATAGACAAAGAGGAACGGGAGGCTGCCCAGAAAGCGAAGCATCCGAATAAAAAGAAAAAATAGGAAAAGGGGTTCTGTTTTCAGAATCCCTTTTTCTTTCTGATATTGACTTTTGACTATGGTTTAGAATTGTCTTCTGACCGTTCCTGGATGTTCGAGAGTGTAGCCTCCCAGAGCGTTTATCCTTCTTGCGAATTCATCGCTTTTGAGTATTTCAATAATCTTCTGTACCTGGGGAAGTTCCCACGCGAAGTCCGCTATTATGAAATCGTACTGCTCCGTGCATACGGGTACGAAATCGAGATCATATATCTTTGCAGCGGAGTAGATTCCCATTCCGGCGTCTCCTGAACCTGCCGCTATTTGGGCGGCAACAGAGGTGTGGGTGCTTTCTTCTCTGTCGTATCCTTCGATTCCGTCTGCGTCCATACCGTATTTTTTCACCAGGTAGTCGGTGAGAACTCTCGTGCCAGAGCCTTTCTGCCTGTTTACGTAGCGGAGTCCCGGTTTAGCCAGATCTTCGAACTTTTCTATTCCCAGAGGATTTCCCTTTGCTATCATTATGCCCTGGGTCCTGCCTACGCATTCCACGAGCCTTATTCCGCCGTCCGGGAAATACTTTTCCATATACGAATAGTTGTATTCGCCGGTCTTTTCATCGAGGAGATGGCAGCCTGCTATGTGAGATTCGCCTCTCTTTACGGCCATGATGCCGCCCATGGAACCTACGTGGGTGGAACTGAGGTAAAGATTCGGGTCTTCAGCGTGAAGCATATCCGAAAGCTCGTCTATGAGGGGATCGTGGGAACCTATGGCGAGGACGGTATTATTCAGAGCCTCGAGAGGCTTCAGAAGCTCGACGTCGACTTCTTCGCCCGTTTCAAGACCTTCGAGCCCCTGGGGTATCGTCAGCATTCCGTCGGCCTTCATGAAGGAGCTTACAAGGCCCGCTCCCCTTGGAAGGGGACTGGCGACCATCTTTCCTCCGACGTTTGCGAGCTTGACTCTCACGTATTCCTGATACTTAAGCCCCGATACTATGCTCTTTGCGAGGGTTGCTTTTACGGTCTCTTTGGGCTTTTCTCCTCTGTGGTACCAAAGATCCACCACGGGTTTTAAAAATTCGTCGATGACGATGATGCCGGATACAGGATAACCGGGTATTCCCAGTATCGGTTTGTTGCCTGCGGCAGCGAGTATGGCGGGCTTTCCCGGTTTTATTGCAATGCCGTGATAATACACTTCTCCGATCTCCGAGATGCACTGGGTCGTCCAGTCGTCTCTTCCTGCGGAAGAGCCGGCATTGATGAGAACTATATCGCATTCCGAGCATGCTTTACTGAGGGCCTCCCTAATGAGCTCGGGCTTATCCTTGACTATCGGGTAGGTTTTCGGAATACAGTCCCATTTACGGAGCATACCAGAGAATATGGAGGAGTTGAACTCCATCACGTCTCCGGGACCGGGATTGTTCGAGGGCTCCACTATTTCGTCTCCCGTGGGTATTATTCCGACCACGGGCTTTTTTAGAACGTCCGCTTTGAGAACCCCCGCGGCAAGCATTGCGCCTACGGTGGATGGTTCGATATTGCTGAAAGAGGGGAGTATCATCTCTCCTGCGCATATATCTTCTCCGATCTGCCTTATGTTAGCCCAAGGTGCGGCGGCCTGATAGAGTTTGACTCTTCCGTCGTCTTCCCAGATGACGTCTTCTATCATGACGACTGCGTTGCAGTTTTCCGGAACGGGATCTCCCGTATCCACTACGGTAAACTGGTCTTTTTCAAGAATCACAGGAGTGGTCGCAGTCGCTCCGTAGGTGACGTCGGCTCTTAAGGCTATTCCGTCCATTGCGCTTGCAGTATAGTGAGGCGCGCTGATTTTGGCATAGACGGCTTTAGCGGAGATCCTTCCGGAACTTTCCATGGAGGGCACGCTTTCGCTTCCTGCTGCAAAGCCGGATTCCTTAAGATGCTTCAGAAAGTTCTCCTTTGCCTCTTTTAAAGGGACGTTGGTCAGATAGTTGAATGACATTTATATTTCTCCTTATATTTATCCGCCGATGACGAGAGCGAAAAGCTCGATCTCGTCGCCGGGATTGATGACCGTACCGGTGCCGTCGATGACGCTGTGAACGACTTCGCCGTTTACCTTCGCCATATACAGTTCGCTGTCTATTCCTTCTCCGTAAAGAACCACGACGTCCTTAAGAAGACCGCTTTCCGGCATTTCCTTTTCTTCACCGTTGACTTTTATATATTGTTTTTCCATATTTGCTCCTTTTAAAATATATAAGCTTTTACTTCAGTACCCTTTGCGTAACCTTCGCAGTCTCTCGGGACGCAGACGAAGGCGTCGGAATTGGCGAGAGAGCTTACGAGGCCCGACTTGCTCTGAACGGGGGCCGCGTAAAGAACGTCTCCTTCGCAGCTGAGTTTGACTCCGATATATACGGTTCTTCCCTGATTCGCGGGTATCGCTTCTTTTATTTTCGCCGTGACCGCCCAGTCTCTGTCCGCCCTTCCGGTCAGTCTCGAGATAAGAGGCTTTACAAATATCGTTGAGACGAAGAAGCTCGCTCCGGGGTGTCCCGGCAGACCCACTATGGGTTTGTTCCCGTACTTCCCGAAAATGGTGGGTTTCCCCGGCTTCATGGCTATGCCGTGGAAAAGAAGGGGACCGTACTCTTCTATGATACGTGCCGTGGCGTCTTTCTGTCCCACGGAGCTGCCTCCTGAGATCAGCACCATATCGCATTCGGAAACGGCTTTTTTCACGAGACTTCTGAGAAGCTGCTCATCGTCTCTGCAGAAGCCGTAGTTTACGATTTCACACCCGTTTTCACGGCAAAGAGCCGCAAGCATATATGAATTCACGTCTCTGACCTGTCCGTCGCCGGGAGTTTCTTCTATGCCGACGAGTTCGTCGCCTGTTGATATGATGCCCACAGTTATTTTCTTCGCGACTGAAACGGAACGTATGCCGAGGGATGCGAATACTCCTATGTGCTGCGCTTTGACTTCGGTTCCGGCTTTAGCAACGCTTTGACCGGGCTTGCAGTCATCGCCTCTGTACACAAGGTTTTCCCCGGGAGCTATGGGTTTTATGACTGCGACCTCGTCTGCGGAAAACTTTTCCGTATATTCGATCATCACGACTCCGTCGGCTCCGTCGGGCACTTTCCCTCCCGTGGGAACGTAGACGCAGGAGGCTTTGGGCAGTGTTTCAGTGAATTCCTTTCCCATTTCGACTTCAGCTGCGAGTCTGAGAATGGCCGGTATGCTTTCAGTGCATCCGAAGCTGTCCTTTGCTTTTATCGCGTATCCGTCAACCGAGGATCTGTTGAATCCCGGAACGTATTCGTTCCCCTTGACGTCTTCCGAGAGCACTCTTCCGAGAGAATCTGAAATATCCACAGTTTCCGACAGATCCAGGGGAGAAAACTCTCTGCTGATGATCTCCATCACTTCTTCGGGAGTTTTGACGTTGAGCATAAGCCACCTCTTTTTTTATGTTATTTCTATCATTTTAACGCAGTTTTAGGGATAGGTCAAAAAAATGAGAGACCAGAGGGCTTTAATTCATTTTTTTCATAAGAAAGGACGCGGGCCAAGGTGTTGAGAATTAACAAAAAGAATATACTTAACATAGCGGTTTATTGTTATTTATACCGCAAATACTATTAAAGCGAATTGGCAAAATAGCATTTCTCGATTTACTCCGACCCAAGAGGCCGCAGTAAACAATGGGCTTTGAGAGCAATCGCGGAGCCTGCCGTTTTTTGCAAAGGGAAAGTATGCTCATGTGTGCTTCTATTCGTTTGCACGACAAAAAAGGAGAAAAAAATGAGAATTGTAAGAGTCAACATGACAGACGCCTCGATCGTTGAGAAAGAGTTCGTACAGTCCGAATGGGGATACTACGGCGGCAGAGGTCTCATTGACGCGATGATCACCACCAAGGAACTGGATCCGAACTGCGATCCTCTCGGCCCCGACAACATACTGTCCATCGCCACAGGTCTTTTCGCAGGTACGATGATGACTTCCTCCGGAAGAGTATCAGTCAGCGCAAAGAGCCCGCTCACTCATACCATATCGGAATCCAATGCGGGCGGAATAATGGGAAAGTGGCTTGACGAACAGCAGATCAAGATCATCTCCATCAAGGGTCAGGCACCGGAAGGAAAGCTTTATTACCTTCACGTAGATCCCAACGGAAAGATCACTCTTGAAGATGCGTCATGGCTTTCCATGAAGCTCAACTACGAAGTAAGCGAACTGCTCAGAAAGAGATACGGCGACGACGTCGCCATCGCATCCATAGGACCCGCGGGCGAAAGAAAAGGCCTTGTAGCCAACGTCATGATGTCCGAATACAAATCCGGATACATGTGCAGAGCCGCCGCAAGAGGCGGAATGGGCGCAGTCCTCGGAAGCAAGGGCGTCAAGGCTATAGTAGTCGAAAAATCGAACAAACCGTACAGACCGACACTTCCTGCGGAAACCGCCGAGGAATTCAAGGAAGCATGCAAGATCTGCGCAAAGGCCGTAGTTTCCAATCCTATGACCGGCGGTCTTCAGAGAAAGTACGGATCCGTTTACGGAGCCACTGCAGTTGCCCAGATGGGCGCTCTGCCTGTGAACAACTTCAGAGGTAAGAAGGTCGACGCCGGAGTATACGTAGCCGAACAGTGGTACAACACCCTCATCGAGCGCGGCGGACACGGAACCATTCCCTGCCAGCCCGGATGCGTATGCTGCTGCTCCAACGAAGTCCACGATGAAAACGGCAACTACCTCACAGCAGGTATCGAATACGATACGGTCGCTCTCATGGGACCCAACCAGGGTATATACGATATAACATACGTAACCTCCGCAGACCGTTTCTGCGACGATTACGGTATCGATACGATAGATACCGGCTGCGCTCTCGGCGTAGCCATGGACGAAGGAGTCATCCAGTTCGGTGATGCGGAAGGAGCCCTCAAGTTCCTCAAGCGCGCCGCAGATCCCGACGATCCCTACGGCCAGGTACTTATCAACGGCTGCCAGGCAATGGGCGAATATCTTCATGCAAAGAGAATTCCTACAGGTAAGAGACGTGGATTGCCCGCATACGATCCCCGTGTGCTTCCTTCCTATGGAATGACCTTCGAAAGAGCTACAGACGGTGCAGACCATACTGCAGCTTCCGCGCTGCTCAGCCGTACGGATCTCTGCCCTGAAGATCAGACAGACCTTTCCCACGCAAGAAGCGCAGCATGCGACAACTTCGAGCTTTGCCTCTTCTGCTGGGGCTCGCTTCTGTACAATCCCGAAGCCCTCGCCGCAGTCGCAAGAGCGGCAGGAGACGTTATCGGAATTCCGGGAGTCGGAGTCGAACTCATCGAGAAACTCGGAAGAGATATCCTTTACATGGAGCACAAGTTCAACGGCGAGGCGGGATTCACCCTTGCAGACGACAAGATCGCAGACTTCTTCTACACAGAACCCGCAGAAAACGGTCAGGTATACAAGAGCCCGTTCACAAAGGGCTTCGTAGAGCTTGCCGACGAAAGAGCGGCTGCAGCAAAGGAGCAGTAACAATGGAGAAACAGTATATTACAGTCAACGGCGAAGAAAAGGAAATGCCGGAAAGCGGTCTTCTTAAGGACGTTGTGATTCTCTACGGAGAAGGAATAGACAGCGGTCTTTACATGGCGAAGGTGAACGGCAAGGTCATTCACAGCGTTATTGACGGTACTGATACTGTGATTAAGCCCGGCGACGTAATCGAGCTTTTTGCTCTGGTTATAGGCGGGTAAACAAGGTTATGACCGGTCTGCCGGAATACCTGCAGGCCGGTTGCAATTATATATTTTTACTTCAAAAAAAGGAGAAAAAAATGGCAAATGAAAAAAATCAGGCGATGAAACCGTCGCTGAAGAACTCCACCATTTACCTCTATGGTATAGGTGAGTTCGGGTATAACTTCGTTTATACCTTCTACTCCTACTACGTAATGACTTCTCTTATGAACTACGTAGGCGTAAGCGCAGCAGTCGCCGCAGCTCTCTATTCTGCACTGTCCTGGGTAAAATTCTTTGCAATGCCCGTAGCAGGCGGAATCGTAGAAGCAGTCAACCCCAAGAAGGGTAAGTACAGAAAACTCTGTATCGGCGGTGCAGTATTCATGGCAGCCGGCATCACGATGGAAATGATGCACTTTTCCGACAACCCGACAGCAGCAGCGGTCATATTCATGATCGTATCTATAATCGGATGGGTCGGATACGGCGTTATGTACACAGCTTACAGAACACTCATGGTTCCGATGTGCAAGGCACCTGCAGACGCAGTTGCTCTTTCAACCGCTTCCAACCAGGTCGGTTCCATCGCGCGTATCATCTACAGCCCGATGGCAATGGCATTCATGGGAATGGCAGCAGGTATGGCAGCCGCATGGGCAGGATATGCTCTCACCGGCGCTATCTTCGGCGTTATCATGATCGTTTGTATGATTATCGTAGGCGTTGTTACAAAGCCCTATGAAGACGCAATGGAAGGCAAACTCGCAGGAATGCCCAAGCCCAAGCTTACAGGAAAGGATATTGCAAACACACTTTCCAACAAGCCCATGCTCATCTTCGTTCTTACAATGATGTTCAGAGGATCCGTTCTCACCATCGTAACTACACTTCTTGTTACCTATCTTACCTACGTCGTAGGAGCATCTCAGCAGATCATCATGATGTACATGATGATAACCTACTTCGTACAGTTCGTAGGTGCTTCCGTAGTTCGCTGGGCAACGAACAAGTGGGGAAGAAAGCAGATCTTCATCATCTCCACTCTCATCTCCGTAATCTTCATCGTAGGAGTAAAGTTCGTAGGTTCCAACACCACGGCTATCATCGTACTCATGTCCGCATTCCAGTTCTGCGGTATCTTCGTAAACGCACTCATTCCTGTATTTATGAATGACGTCGGCGAATACATCGAGATCACCAAGGGACAGGCTGCAAAGGGCTTCGTACAGTCCATCGGCGGATCCGCTCTCATGCTCTCTGCTATCGTAGGATCCATGGTAGCAGGTATCGGTCTTGCAATGACCGGATACACAGCAGCAGGCGCAGCAGCAGGACTTTCCGATACTGTCAAGACAGCTATCACCAACCTGTTCGCATACGGTCCTTCCGTTATGTCTCTGGTATCCTGCCTCATCTTCCTTGCATATCCTCTTACGGAAAAGAAGATGGCAGAACTCCGTGCACAGAAAGCTGAAAAAGAAGCAGCAGCACAGAAAGCAGAATAATTCGAAACTGAATTGTTTCAGGGCGGTTCCGGTTCTCCGGAACCGCCTTTTGCTTTTTTTGGGGAAGTATGCAATAATATGCGTACTATGGATTTTAATCAACTCAGATACTTTACCAGCCTTGCGGTGCTGGGCAATATGTCGAAGGCGGCCGAGGTGCTGAATATTTCACAGTCCACCCTCAGCAAGAGCATAGCGCGTCTTGAACAGGAGATAGGGTGCGTGCTCTTTGATAGAAACGGAAGGCGCATAACTCTGAATCCTTCAGGGAAGGTCTTCTTTGAGGAAAGCGTCAGGATACTTGAAATGACGGATTCCGCGGTGGAGAAGGCTAAGCTTATAAACGACGATTTCAGCAGCCGCATCAAGATCTGCGTCACCGGCGCCAGCAAGGGGATAATCAAATGCATCTCCGAATACGAAAAGACCCACCCCAGCGTGTGCTTCGATCTGGACAGCTTTCTCGACGTCGACGAGGTGCCGAGGATCAACAACTACGACTTGATGATATGCCCGGACAGCCCCAGATACAGCATATATCCGGGAACGAAGATCAACAGCGACCGCATGGCCCTGTGTATATCTAAAAAACACCCCTACGCTTCGAAGATCGCAGTAAACGTAAAGGACCTCAACGGGCTGGACGTCGTATATCTTAAAAAGAACGGGGTAGTGGAGTCGGTTCAGACAGGTCTTGAGGTTCTGTCCGTCAAAACGGGCAAGACATTTTACGTAAGCACGAGAGACCTTCATAGGCAGATGATTTCGGAAGGCATAGGAGTGGGATATATATTGACCGGCGCCGCGTCTTTCTACGCATCGGACGACAATATTGCGATCCTTCCCATAATGGACGACAGGTTCGTCGTTCAGATGAAAATAGTATTCAGGAAAGACAAACACCTTTCCGAGGAAGCAAAGGAATTCAGGGAGTTCGCTCTTGATTTCCTTACAAAATGAGAAAATATGAAAATGCCTGCCTTTTCAGAAAGGCAGGCATTTTTACATGCTTGTGCAGTTTTTTATCAATTCTTTTTAAGAGCTTTGAAATCGGTCGTCAGAAGTACGACTACTACGATTATCGCCAGAGGGATCCAGCCCATGAGTCCGTGGAGCGCCCTGAGTACTTCGGGCGGCTGAACGGGAAGAGATCCGTCGAAACCTACTCCCTGAAGGAGGGCGGTGGTCAGATAGGTTGCTACCGCAGACGCGATCTTCAGGCTGAAGGTTACGGAAGTTCCTACGAGTCCGTCGACTCTTACGTGTTCTCTTTCGTCGACCCTGTCGGCTATCTCGTTTCTGTTTGCACCGAGAACGACCTGTCCAAGTCCGGTCGCGACGCCTATGGATACGACGTTGACGTAGGCGGAAACGATGGAGGACGGATACAGTGAGAATATGAGCTTGCCGAGAGCCATTATTCCGAACGCGATATACAGCGTCTTCGTTCTTCCGAATTTAGCGCTCATCTTTCCTATGAAGGGATACACGGCCAGTGAGCAGAGCATATTGATGAGAAGTATCTTTGTCAGTATGCTTGTGGAATTGAGCTCGTAGGTGGCGTAATACGCAAGGTTAGCAGTAACGAGGCTCGTGTTGAGAGCGATCATGATGTTCTGGAGCACGTTGTAGATCCAGAGCTTTTCTTTAAGCAGATATTTCAGAGCGTCAGTGAACTTCAGGTTCTTTGCGCCCTGTTTGTCAGCCTTGTATTTTTCGTGTACCGTGAAGTAGTAAACCATGACGCATGCCGTTGCGACTGCGCAGATGATCGTGGCCGCCCATACGAATTTCTTTCCGTCGGCGAGGTTTCCTCTCTCATCCATGGCGCCCATCATCTTAAGTATGGGCAGGCAGGCGAGTGAGCCGAAGGCGGTTCCTATGGTCGTGCCGAGGGAGTTAAAGGTTCCGAGGGCGATTCTTCCCTGCTGGGATCTCGTTACAAGAGCGATGTTGTTCTGCGAAGTGGTGTAGAAGGTGAAGAACACGCTCATGAGCAGGTAGAGTACCAACGATATGGTTCCCTGTATCTTCGTGGATACCGGGAAGCTGCAGAACATCATTGCGGTGTTAAGCGCAAGAGGGAAGATGAAGAGGGAATAGGGTTTGAGCTGTTCCCCGTTTTTAAATACGTGCTTCGATACCAGATATCCTATCAGAAGGTCGTTTACCGCATCCCACACCGTGCCTATGGCTATGATCTGTCCGGCAAAGGTGATGTCGAGGTAGAGAACGTTCGTAAGGAAGAAGAGGTAATAGTAGCTTCGGAAATAGTAAATGGCCGTTCCGCCGGCTCCGTAGAACATAAAGCCCAGTTTTTCAGAAAGCTTTACGTCTGACTTTTCAGTTGACTGATCCATAAATAAACCTCATTATTATGATTACAATAAATAACATTACACTTATATCATAAGAAAAAAAGCAGTTTACAGTATTTGAGGTTTTTCTTATGAATAAAATTCATAAGTGATTTTTTTCAGCATTTGTGTTATATTTAACACTCGGTATATAAATATACCGATATTTCTTCGAGGCTGCAGACCTGAAGCCAATGCAGGGTATGGATGCAGTCCGGGAATACCAAAGGGTACAGGGGGAAACGCCTGTGCCTTCCAACTTTGAAAAGGAGAAAACAAAAATGAAAAAAGTTTTAGCAGTAATGCTGGTTCTTTCCATGCTGTTTTGTTTTGCCGCATGCGGTAAAAAACAGGAAGAACCGCAGGAGCAGGGAATCAATCTCAAGATTCTTTATGAAGCCGACGACAGCATGATCAATACCTATACGATCATGGCGGTCAACCCCAACGCACCTTGGGTTGATGCAGACGGAAACAAGGTTGACGCAGCTACGGTAAAGATCAACACCGTCGGCGCAGAAGCCCTTATCAACTGGATGCTTTCAGAAGAGGGCAAGGGACTTGCAAAGGATTACGGATATGCCGAATACGGCGAATATCTTTTCTACCTCCTCGAGAACGGCGCATCTTCAACAGCAGAGATTCCCGCAGCAACAGAAGAAACAAAGACGATTCGTCTTTCCACAACCACTTCCGTCAAGGACAGCGGACTCCTCGGATATCTGCTTCCGAAGTTTGAAGAGAAGTACGGCTACAAGGTAGAAGTTGCTTCCGCAGGTACAGGCAAGGCGATTGCAGCGGCCAAGGCAGGCAACGCAGACGTTATACTCGTTCACGCTAAGAAGCAGGAAGAAGCTTTCGTGGACGCAGGATTCTCCTACGTGGTAGAAGGACTCAAGTCTGAACGCAACAGCTTCATGTATAACTACTTTGTACTTTGCGGACCTTCCGAGGATCCGGCAAAGGCTAAGGACACTCCTTCCGTAAAGGACGCGTTCAAGGCGATCGCAGAAGGCAAGTATCAGTTCGTATCCAGAGGAGACAACTCCGGTACGCATACGAAGGAAATCTCGCTCTGGCCCGAAGAACTCGGAATCACCACCGACTCCGCTTCCGTAGAGCAGTATAAGGACTGGTATACCTATTCCAACGCCGGAATGGGCGCATGCCTCAAGATGGCTCTCGAGAAGGGCGCCTACGTTCTTTCCGACAAGGCTACCTATCTCACGTTCTACAAGAACGGCGGTCTTACACAGTAATCTGAATGAAGACTGCAATTCGTAAAGCAATTGCACTTATACTCAGCAAAGACGCTGAGCTCTTAAACGTCCTCGCAACAACTGCCAGGATGAGTTTGTCAAGTTCATTGGTGGCACTCCTTATCGGAGTGCCACTTGGCATTTTACTCGGATCCTGCAAATTCAGAGGAAGGGGAGTGCTGTCCGTGATAAACAGAACCATGATGGCCATGCCTCCCGTTGTTTGCGGACTTATCTTCTATATTCTTTTTTCCGGAGTAGGTCCAATGAGAGCTTTTCAGCTCATGTACACCGTGAGGCTTATGATACTCGCCCAGATAGCGCTCATCACGCCCATAGTGGCCGGCAATATGGAAAGCTTCGTTTCCGGCATATCCGTTCCCGTTATGGAAAGCGCGAGGGGACTGGGTCTTTCAAAGAGAAAGACCTTCGGACTTCTTTTGAACGAATGCGTCTATCAGATGTTCTTCGCGTTCCTTCTGGCTTTTTCCAGAGCCATAGCCGAGGTCGGAGCGGTATCCATGGTGGGAGGCGCCATAGCGTGGAAGACCAACGTTATGACGACGTCCATAATGGAATATACGAACAAGGGAGATATGCCCAGAGCTATGGGCCTTGGACTAATACTCATGACAGTAGCCCTCATAGTCAATATACTCACTCATATAGTGGAGAAGAAGGTCAACCGTGAAAAGTAAGGATTTTACAATCAAATACGGCGACCGAACCGTCCTCGACGTTCCCGGAATGGAATTCGAGAAGGGCAGGATCTACGCTGTCATGGGCGCTAACGGAAGCGGAAAGAGCACTTTTGCAAAAGCCCTTGCCGACGGAGGAATATGCGATAAGCATGTAAAAGTGGGATATATGCCCCAGAAGAATTTTGCCTTCAGAATGAATGTAAAGAAAAACGTTCTTATAACCGGGGCGGATGAAAAATGCGCTCTTGGGCTGCTTTCGAGGCTCGGTATGGACGGACTTCTCGGCGAGAATGCAAAGAAACTTTCAGGCGGAGAGACCGCAAAACTCGCTCTTGCGCGCATCCTGTGCGCACATTTCGATTTCCTTATACTGGACGAACCCACCGCCGCCATGGATGTGGAGAGCACGCTGGAATCGGAAAAAATAATAAAAGAATACTGCGGCGATGAAAATGCCGCAGTACTGCTTATCACACATTCGTCGGGTCAGGCGTACAGGATCGCCGACGAGAT
>JAEEGL013041574.1_pt1 | contig 47753 bp, 35 predicted proteins | sample 9134231 | NCBI WGS metagenome assembly JAEEGL01 (sample SAMN16246548, study PRJNA631951) | gut metagenome | biome: gut microbiome; feature: rumen; material: fiber-attached | host: Bos | place: Iran: Karaj | collected 2018-10 | reverse complement strand
GCGCGGCATATGCAAGGTGAATTTCGCGACCGAGCTGCGGCAGGCGTACACCGCCGCGGTGCGTGAGGTCCTCTCTTCCGATACCGCCGTGTTCGACCCGAAGGCGTACGGAAAAGCCGCGGTCGCGGCGGTCCGCGAACAGGTAAAATACCGCATCTCGGTATGCGGCTGCGAAGGAAAAGCCTGAAAGAAAGGTGAGAAAGATATGAAAAAGACCATGAAGGCGGCGGTCCTCCACGCCGTGGGAGACCTGAGATACGAAGACGTCCCGATGCCCGTACCCGGCCCCGGCGAAGTCCTCATGAAGATAAAGGCCGCGGGGATCTGCGGCTCCGACATCCCGCGCATCTACGTCAAGGGAACATACCATTTCCCGACGGTGCCGGGACACGAGTTCGCCGGAGAGATCGTTGACGGCGACCCGGAGCTCGTCGGGAAAAAGGCAGCGGTCTTCCCGCTCCTGCCCTGCCGCAGATGCGAGGCGTGCGAGCTCGGTGAATACGCTTCGTGCAGCAACTACGACTACTACGGCTCGAGGCGCGACGGCGCCTTCGCCGAATACCTCGCAGTAGACAGGCGAAACCTCGTCATCATGCCCGACGGCGTGTCGTTCGCCTGCGCGTCGCTCTGCGAGCCGGGGGCGGTCGCGCGCGCCGCGGTCCGCAGGCTCGGTGTGACGGTCGGCGACTTCGCAGTAATCTGGGGCGCCGGCCCGATCGGGCTCATTGCCGCTCAGTGGGCGAGAGAGGCGGGAGCCTCGAAGGTGAGGGTGGTCGACATCAGCCCCGAAAAGCTGGCCTTCGCCGAAAAGTTCGGCTTCGAGGCGTATGACAAAGAGCGCGACGGCCTGTGCGACTGTGCCCTCGAGGGCACCGGAGCCGGAGCCGCGCTGTCGGAGCTCGTCACCTGCATGCGTCCGCACGGCAGAGTCGTGCTGATGGGCAACCCGGCGCGCGACATGACGGTGTCGCAGTCGTCCTACTCGCAGATCCTGCGCCGCGAGCTGTCGCTGCGCGGGACCTGGAACTCGTCGTTCAACAGCCGCGTCAACGACTGGACGGCGACCGTCGAGGCCATGGCCTCCGGCAGGATAAAATACGAGGAGCTCATCACGCACCGCTTCCCGCTGTCCGAGTGCAACCGGGCGCTTGAGATGATGCGCGACAGGACCGAATTTTTCACCAAAGTCACCTTCGTTTTCGACTGACCCGCGGCGGACGCATACGCCGGCATCAGATTTTCCGCACAAGGAGATAAGACAATGGCCGATAATACCGGAACAAAAGTCATAAGCACGCGCGGGATGGCCCGCGCCGTTCACGAGACCGACCTCTGCGTCGTCGGCGGCGGCCTTTCGGGCCTGTGCGCCGCGGTCGCGGCGGCCCGCGAGGGCATAAAGGTCGTGCTCATGCAGGACAGACCGGTGCTCGGAGGCAACGCCTCGAGCGAGATCAGAGTCTGGGTCAGAGGCGCCAAGGGCCTGCACAACCGCGAGACCGGCATCCTCTCCGAGATCGAGGAGGACAACATACACCGCAATCCCGAGCTGAACTATTCGGTCTGGGACACCGTGCTTTGGGAAAAGGCCCGCTCCGAGAAGAACATCGAGCTGATCCTCAACTGCTCATGCTGCGACGCCGAGACTGTTATGAAGGACGGAAAGTCCCGCATCGTGAGCGTCACCGGCTGGCAGACGACCACATACACCTGGCATACCGTCAGGGCAAAGTATTTCGCCGACTGCTCGGGCGACTCCGTCCTCGCTCCGATATCCGGGGCGCGGTGGAGGACCGGCCGCGAGGCACACGCCGAATACGGCGAGACCTTCGGTCCGATCGACGGCGACAGCAAAACGATGGGCAACTCGATACTCATCGAGGCCAGGGAGACCGGCCGCCCGGTGAAGTTCGTGCGCCCCGATTTCGCCTATTATTTCGAAAAAGAAGAGGATTTCAACTTCAAGTGCGACCGCAGCGGCGACGCCCTCCGCCACGGCATGCCGGTAGCCGACGCCCACAGGAGCATCTCCGACCAGAACATCTCGGTCAAGACGACGATGAGCCGCCCCTGCGCGCTCGGCACCGACGAGACCAACTTCTGGTGGATCGAGCTCGGCGGCGATTCCAACTCGCTCCTCGACGCCGAACAGATCCGCGACGAGCTGCTGAAAACGGCCTACGGCATCTGGGATTTCGTCAAGAACAGGGGAAAGCAGGACGCGACGAACTGGGACATCGAGTGGATAGGCTTCCTGCCCGGCAAGCGCGAGTCGCGCCGTTACATAGGCAAATACGTCATGACAGAGCACGACGTCGCCTCGGGCGGAAAGTTCGACGACACCGTGGCGTACGGCGGCTGGCCGATGGACGACCACAACCCCGCCGGCTTCCGCTCGTTCGAGTACTCATTCCCGCCGTCGGTGCTCTACCCCGCGCCGTCGCCCTACGGGATACCCTACCGCGTGCTCTACGGTGAGGATGTCGAGAACCTTTTCTTCGCCGGACGCAACATATCCGTCACGCACGCCGCCCTCAGTTCGACGCGCGTCATGGCCACCTGCGCCCTCATCGGCCAGGCCGCCGGCACCGCCGCGGGCATGTGCGTGAACGGGAACGAGACTCCCGACGGACTGTACGAACACCGCATCCGCGAGCTGCAGTCGAAGCTGCTCGACGCCGGATGCATGATCCCCGGCAGAAAGAGGGAGATCCCCGCGCTCTCGCTGGGCGCGAAGCTGAATCTGTCCGACGCCGACAGGGCCGTCCTCTTCAACGGCATCGAGCGTCCCGACGCCGAAGGCACCGTCAACTACGTCGATCTGCCGGCTGACGGGAGCATCGTATACGATTTCGGGAAAGAGACCCGGCTGTCGGAGCTCCGTCTCGTGTTCGACCCCGACTTCTCGCGAAAGTCGATCTCGGACAACCGCAAGATGCGCGTGTTCACTCAGACGGCCAGCCGCGGCCTTGATTTCAGGCCGGTGAGGGTCGCCGCCACGCTGGTGAAGGCGTTCGACGTCATCGCCGACGGAAAGACGGTGTTTTCTGCCGAAGACAACTTCCACTCGCTAGTCCGGATACCGCTGGACATCCGCTGCAGCCGCCTCGAGATCCGCCTCCGCGCCACGAACGGCGCCCCGCGGGCGCACGTGTTCTCGGCCGACGTGAGATAGTAAAAAAGATTTTCGCCCGGATGACAGAATAATGCCCTCCGGGCGAATCTTTATATACGGCACGACTGTCTTTAAAGTTATATTTTTCCTGCATCACAGAAAAATGTCGCGCCCGTCCGGCAAGGCGCGCGGGACTGGGCATATGAGGATCCCGAAATGAGAGAAAAACAAAAGCCCGGCGCGGAACGGCGGGACGACGCCGCCCTGCTCGAGCTGCTGAAGACCGACCCCGAAGAGGGGATGAACGTGATAATCCGCCGGTATTCCGGCCTTGTGGCCTCTGTCATACGGCAGCGGCTCTCCTGCTGCGGCTGCGTCTCGACCGACATTGAGGACTGCGCCGCCGACACCTTCTCCGATTTCTACATATTCCGCGAAAGATACGACCCGTCGCGGTGCGGCCTGCCCTCGTGGCTCGCGTCGATCGCGCGGCACAAAGCCGCCGATTTCGCCGACAAGAACCGCTGCAAGGGCGTTAACGACGGACTCGACGATCCAGACGCGACGATCGGGTCTGTCCCCGAAGGGGCGTCGCTCCTCTTCCCCGCCGGATCCGAGCCGGCGGACGGTTCCGACGACGCCGGGCTCCGCGAGCGGCTGCTGCGCGAAGTGAAGGCGCTGGGAGAGCCCGATTCGTCGATCCTCTTCCGGAAATACTACCTCGGTCAGCCGTCGGCGAAGATCGCGGCGGACCTGGGGATGAAGCCGTCGAACGTCGACACCCGCGCCAGCCGGGCGGTCGCGAAGCTCCGGGAGTTTTTCGCCGGAGAAAAATAAAATCAGGATTTTCCGTAAAAAACGACAGATTCTCCCTTTTCTCCCGAATCGGGAAATGAGAGCGCCGCCGGGCGCGGACCGGAAGGAATGAAGAAAAAACGCACCGGATAGCGTAAGGACCGCGCGAGATCTCCCCGCGGGACCGGCGGAAAAGGAACAGGGAGAGGAAAACGGAGAAGAAGAAAGGAAGAAGGAAGTTACGGCAATGTCAGAAGAGAGAAAAGACGAAAAACTGGAAAGGATAATAGACGGGGCGGATCCCGCGCAGCTCGACGGCTTCCGCGGCGATCTGGAATCGGCGGAAATGCCGGACGGCGTGTCCGCCGGGCGCATCGCGTCCGAGGCGATGGCGAAGTCCGGCATCGCGTCAGCGTCCGCGGCTCCGCAAAACGGTAAAAAGATCATCGCCGGAAAGGCCGCGAAGTCGCGCCGCTCCGCTATGCGGCGCGCCGTGCTCATCGCCGCCAGCCTCGCGCTGATACTCGCGATACTCATCCCGGGCGCGGTGATGCTCAGCCGCAGGGGCGACGTTACCCGCGGGGGCACGGACGGCCGATACACCGACACTCCCGCCGCTGCCGAGACCGACGCAAACGGCAAAACATACAAAGACGGCGTGATAGGCGAGCGCAAGTCCGCCTCCGGCGAGGGGAAGTCCGGGTTCGGCGGCTGGCTCGACGGCATCATCGGAGGGAAATCCAAGTCCTCCGGCGGACTCTACGGCGGATCCATGGAAGACGGTCTGGCGTACGAGATCGCGCCGTCCGAGATCGCGCCGTCATCACCCGCCGGCAAGTCAGAGAGCGCATACTACGGACCCGCGGGGAACGGCACCCAGATACGGGCGGGCACGCTCACGGCGGGCGAACACAACGACCTTGCCGGAGAGAACATCGAAAACTGGCTCGGCATGATGGCGGGCGACTGGAGCTCGATCGCCGCGCGGCGCGGCATCGCGCTTCCCGAGGTCTACAGAGTCAGAGTCACGTCGGGCGGCAATCCCTGCGCCGGCGCCAGAGTCACCCTGACCGAAGGTCAGAAAGACGTACACACCGCCGTCACCGGGCTGGACGGATACGCGGTCCTGCTCGGCGGTAATGGCGCCGACGGGATAAAGCTCGGAAACGGACTGTTCCCGGTCGAAAAGAACTCCGACGGCGTGATCGAACTCACCTCCGAGGCCGCCGGCATCGAAGTGACCGCCCTCGACCTCATGCTGATGATCGACACCACGGGCAGCATGGGCGACGAACTCGAGTACATCAAGACCGAGCTCTCCGACATGGTACGCCGCGTCGCGGCCTCGGACGGCGGCGGTGCGCTGTCGATCAGGGTCAGCGTCAACTTCTACCGCGACGAAGGCGACGAATACATCGTCAAGTACTTCGACTTCCGCTCAGACGTCGCCGAGTGCGTGAAACAGATATCCGCTCAGACCGCGTCCGGCGGCGGCGACTACCCCGAGGCAGTCCACACCGCCCTCGACAACGCCGTGAACGGACATGAGTGGCGCGACGACGCGGTCAAGCTCTGCTTCTTCGTCCTCGACGCCCCGCCCCACAGCGAGAGCGAGATCCAGGGCATCGACTCGCAGATCGCGAAGTCGCTGAGGAACGCGTCTGAAGCCGGCATCCGCATCATACCCGTGGCTTCGTCGGGAGTCGACACCGAGACCGAGATGCTGCTGCGCTGGTTCGCCGTCATGACGGGCGGAAGATACATCTTCCTCACGAACCACTCGGGCGTCGGAAACCCGCACCTCGTTCCCGGTGACATCGGCGACTATACCGTCGAGACCCTCAACGAGTGCATGATCAGAGTGGTCTGCGAATACTGCGGGCTCGAATACAAAGCCCCGGAAAAGGCGCAATGAGAATTATCAAAAAATACATGCTGAACGACGGCGAGATCTTCGATCAGCCGCCCGAGCCTCTGACGGCCGAAGAGGATATCCGCAGGCTTGGCAGGGGAACCGACAGGATCGACATCATCGATACCGAAAAGCAGGGGATCCTGGGCTTCGGAGGCGCGTTCACCCAGGCTTCGGGGGAAAACTACATGAAGCTGTCCCCGGATGAAAAACGCCGCTGCCTCGATCTGCTCTTCGGCGATGACGGTCTGCGCTACCGCTTCTGCCGCGTGTGCATCGGTTCGCCCGATTTCTCGTCGGAGCCCTACTGCTATATCGAAGACGGAGACACCGACCTGCACAGCTTCGACATCGGCCGCGACCGCAGGGACGTCATCCCGTTTATACGCGACGCCCTGGAATACACCGGCGGCGGGATCTTCCTCTTTGCCTCGCCCTGGACTCCGCCGGCGCATCTCAAGTCGTCGGGAAGCCTCACCGGCGGCCGGCTCCTCCGCGAATACTACCCCCTCTGGGCCGACTACTTCGTAAGATTCATAGAGGAATATGAAAAAGAGGGCATCCGGATCTCGGCCGTGACGGTCCAGAACGAGCCCGGCAAACACCGCTGGGAGAGCTGCGAGTGGTCTGACGGAGAGCTCTGCGACTTCACTAAACTTCTGGCGAAGAAGCTCGACGCCCTTCCCCGCAAGGTGGACATATACGGATGGGATTACAACCGCGGCGGGATGATGGAGCATATGAAGCGCCTGTACGCCGCCGCCGGGGATTCGGTCGCCGGGGCCGGCTTCCACTGGTACAACGGCGCACACACCGGCGAGCTCGACGCGCATCGCCTGGCGTTCCCCGGGAAGCTGCTCGTCGAGACCGAGTTCTGCCACGGCATCTCGGCCCGGATGTACCGGAAATACCGCGTCGAGCTGATCGACGTGCTCTCGCACTGGACATCCGCCGTGACCGAATGGAACCTCCTCCTCGACGAGGCAGGCGGTCCGTACCACTCGCGCGACATCGGATGCAACTCTCCCGTATACAGGAAGGGCGCCGAATGCCTCCCGCGCGGGATATACAGGGAGATGTACATGTTCTCGCATTTCATCGACGCGGGGTCGAAGGTGCTCTGCAGCTCGTCGGCCTTCCCGTCGGTGAAGACGCTCTGCGTGCGGCGTCCCGACGGAAAGCTGCTCGTTTACGCGTACAACGACTCGGTCCGCGACGAAAAAGTCACATACTGCCTGGGTGAGGCCCGCTGGACGGCGGAATCCCCCGCGGGATGCCTGACTCTTTACATACTCGACAACTGATCCCCCGGGGGGATGAAGCCACTCAAAAACGTTGCGGAAGGCCGACGGCCTTCCGCATCGTTTTTATGTTTTGTACTTTTCCGGCAGCGCTTCGCATGCCGTGATGTCCGGTCTTGCGGGCGGCACAGGGCGCGACTCCGCGGCGGATCACCTGTTCCAGATAAGTTTGCTCAGGTAGCTTATGTTCTTCTGTCTGTTTATGCTTATAATGGCCTTGCCGTAGTAGTATCCGTAGTTCCAGCTTCCGGTGCACGGGATCCTGTCAGACGTGATTTTAAGTCCGCTGCCGTAGGAGAGCACCGATCTCGCGACCGAAATGATGTAGGAGAGCGGGATGTTGGTGCGCACGTAGGCGAAGCCGTAGGTCACGATGTCGAGGATCTCCGACACCGACTTCTTCGCGATCAGTTGCGAGTAGAGCGACGTCAGCACGTTCCGCTGCCTGTCGGTCCGGGTGAAGTCGCCGTTGTCCATGTGGCGGAGCGACATGTAGTTCTTCGCCTGAGCCCCGTTCAGATGGAAGGTCCCGTTCCCGTTCGAAACGACGCCCGTCCCGAGCTCGGCGTACTCCTCCGGAGTCAGCTTGATGTCGACGCCGCCGCATTTGTCGATGAGATTTATAACTCCCGAGAAGTTGATCGCGGCGTATTTCTGTATGTCGAGTCCGAAGTAGTCGTTGATGGTGTTGATGCACAGCGCCGCGCCTCCGAATGCGTAGGCGGCGTTGAGGCGGTTGTAACCGTGGCCGCTGATCGGGACCAGTATGTCGCGCAGGAGCGACACGAGCTTGACCTCTCCCGTGCTCTTGTTGTACGACATCACTATCATGCAGTCGGACCGCCCGGAGAACGAATTCGCGTCGCGGGTGTCGAGACCGATGAGCAGTATGTTCTCGATGTTCGGGTCTTTCTGCTTTACGTAGTATATGCCGGTCGACGCCACCTCGTGAGGCTCACCGGTGGTCTGCGGGGCGGTGGGCTCGGGCTTCGTCGTGACCGCGGGTTTCTTCGTAGTCTCAGTGGGCGCCTTGGTGGTGGTCGGCGGTGCCTTGGTGGTGACCGGAGGAGCCTTAGAGGTGACTGGATCCACCGCTGAGGAGGGACTGTGAGTATCGACCGGGACTCCGGCGGTTTCGGTCACGGGGTCGGTCGGAGGCGTCGCGGGTTCTGTTTCGGTCGCGTTTCCCGGATCGACGGGCACGGGTGCGGACGTCGCGTCGGGATCGAAGAAGGTGCCGGTGTAGTCTTCGCCCCACGGGTCATCGGGGTCGTACGTCCAGTCCGTCGGATCGACGGTCACGAGACCTTCGTCGGGGCCGTCTGGGACGGTGTATTCATCCGGCCGGGTGATGATCGATATCTCGTCGAGACTGTTCCGGTAGGCCCGGAGCACAGGCGTGATCACGGCGCCCGCCGCGACGACCAGCCCCAGCAGGACCGCCACCACGCCGGCGAGTATGAAGAAGCCGGTCTTCTTTTTTTTCTTTTTCGCTCCCGCGTCAGCGGCGGAGGCCGCCGCGGCAGGGGGATTTGTTTTTTTGTTGTTGTCTTCCATGTCTGTTTTATCGGGGAGGCCGCGTCTGATCTTCGGGGCCCCTTTGCACTGTTTTCTTTGTTTCCCTGTCCGGTTCCGGAAATGTCATTCAGCGGAAAAGACTTCCGAAGGAACGTCTGACTTGCGAAGCAACGTCTGACTTGCAAAGCAACGTCCGACTGCCGAAGGAATTACCGACTTGCACAGCAAGGCGCCTTTCCGCTGCAACATTATTATATCACGAAAACTGCGAATTGTAAAGCGAAGCGTAAAATCCTCCCGCGGCCATGAGCTCCTCGTGCGTCCCTCTCTCGGTGACGCGTCCTCCGTCGACGACCAGTATCACGTCGGCGTTCTGCACCGTCGAAAGCCTGTGCGCGATGACGAAGCAGGTCCGCCCCTCCATAAGCTTCTCCATGGCGTCGCGTATCTGTATCTCCGTCCTCGAGTCGACGTTCGACGTCGCCTCGTCGAGTATCAGCATCGGAGACCTGGCCAGCATCGCCCGGGCGATGGTGATCAGCTGCTTCTGGCCCTTCGATATGCTCACGCCGTTGTCGCTCATGACGGTGTCGTATCCCTGAGGCAGCGTCCGGATGAAAGCGTCGATCCTGGCGGCCCGCGCGGCCTCCTCTATCTCCTCTCTCGTCGCCCCTTCCCTGCCGTAGGCTATGTTCTCGGCGACGGTGCCGCCGAATAGCCAGGTGTCCTGCAGTACCATCGTATACGACGACCGCAGCGAGTCCCGCGTCACCTGCCTTATCTCGTGTCCGTCGACAGATATCGTTCCGCTGTCGACGTCGTAGAAGCGCATGAGCAGATTGATGACGGTGGTCTTGCCGGCGCCGGTGGGACCGACGATCGCGACCTTCTCGCCCGGCCGCACCTTCAGGTCGAGTCCGTCGATGACGGTCCTTCCAGGGACGTATCCGAAGCTCACTCCGTCGATGTCGACGCGCCCCTCGACGTCACACAGCGTCACGGCGTCTTCTCCGTCGGCCGGCTCGGGAGATTCGTCGAGGATGCGGAAGATCCTCTCGGCCGCGGCAAGGGCCGACTGCAGGTCGGCGATGATATTGGCGAACTCGTTGATCGGACCCGAGAACTTGCGCGAGTACTGAACGAAGGCCGAGACGTCGCCGAGATTGATGAAGAATACCGAAGCCGGGAGCAGATTCCCGGTGACAGACAGCATATAGAAGATGCCGCCGAGCAGGATTATGAGCGAGAGCGAAAGGTTGTTTATGAAATTCACCGTCGGCCCTATGACGGCGCCGTGATAGTCGGCCATGTAATACGCCGAGCACGCCTCGGCGTTCTTGACGTCGAAGCCGCCGGTCACGGCGTCCTCGCTGCCGTACACCCTGACCGTCCGGATGCCCGAGAGCATCTCCTCGGCGTAGCCGTTGAGTTCGCCGAGCTTCGCCGAGCGGGTCCGGAAGAGCGGCCGCACCTTCTTTGCGCGGCGGCGGGTCAGCATGACGGAGATCGGGACGGTCACGGCGAACACCGCGAGCAGCACCGGCGAGATCGTTATCATGAAGAAGAGGCTGCCGACGACGGTGACCGCGCTGGCGCATATCTGAAGGAGGTCGTGCGAGAGCGAGGTGTTGACGGTGTCGACGTCGTACGAGATATGGCTTATGATGTCGCCGGTCTGGTGAGTGTCGAAATAGCCCACCGGCAGCGTCATCAGCTTTTCGAAGAGGTCGTGGCGGAGCCGGTACGTTATCCGCCTTCCCAGCCGCACCAGCACGAGCGCCAGGGCGAACGAGAGGACGGCGGAGCCGAGGTAGCAGACCGCCATGAGCGAGATGTTCTTATACAGTACGGGGAAGTCGACGGCGCCCTGCCCCGGCTTTATGGCGTCGATGGCGCGGCCCGAGAGCTTCGGCGCTATGATGCCGAGCAGATTCGAGGTCAGCATGAGAAGGAATGCCGGGATCACGAGGTCGAGGCAGCGCACGAGATATCCGCCGAGCCGGCGGAGCACCCGCTTTCTCGTAGCCGGATCGAGCTTCTTCGCGGCGGTGCGGTTGTTGGGGTTGTTCTGCATGCGCGGGTTGCCGAGCATGCCCCCTCCGGGTCCTCTATTCAAGGAAAGCACCTCCCATCTGCGATTCGCTGATCTCGCGGTAGACGGGACAGTCGCGGAGCAGCGACGCGTGGTCTCCGCTGCCGATTATCCTTCCGCCGTCGAGCACGAGTATGAGGTCGCACGACATGACCGAGCTCACCCTCTGAGCCACGACGACCGTCGTAACTCCGCTCATCTCTGAGGCTATCGCCCGCCGCAGCTTCATGTCGGTCCCGTAGTCGAGCGCCGAGCTCGAGTCGTCGAGTATGAGTATGTCGGGGTCGCCCGCGATCGCCCGCGCGATGAGCACCCTCTGGCGCTGCCCGCCCGAAAGGTTGGTGCCCTTCGACGAGAGCTCGTGGGCGTATCCGTCGGGGAAGGCTTCGATGAAGCCGTCGGCCTGGGCGATCCTCGCGGCGCGCTCTATCCTCTCCTGCGGGATGTCCCTGAAGAAGGCTATGTTCTCGGCGACGGTCCCGGCGAATATGAAGTCGTTCTGCATCGCCGCTCCGAAGCGGTCCTTCAGTTCTTCGCGGGACAGCGTCCTGACGTCACGCCCGCCTATGCGGACCGAGCCCGACGAGACGTCGTAGAAGCGCATGAGCAGCGAGACGACCGTCGTCTTGCCCGAGCCCGTCGCGCCGATTATCCCGAGCTTTCCGCCGCGCGGGAGGCTGAAGTCGATCCCGCGCATGATGCCGGATGTGCCGGCGTAGTCGAAACCGACCGAATCGAAGACTATGCCGTCCTCGCCTTCGCGGCGGGGGCATTCCTCCTCGCTCATGACGGGCAGGCCCTCGCCGGTGCGCAGCACCTCGGCGACCCTTCCGGCCGAGGCGGAGGCCTTCGACCACATGACGAAGATCCTCGACACGCCCATCATGGCCATCGAGATCATGGTGAAATACTGGATGAATGCGATGATGTCGCCCGGCTTCGACAGCCCGCCGTTGACGAGCCTCGCGCCGAAGAAGACGACCGAGACGAGCCCGAGGTTCATGAAGAAGTTCATCGCCGGGTTCGAAGCCGCCATGATCGAGTTGGTCTTAACCTCGATCCGGGCGAGCTTTCTGTTCTCGTCGTCATAGCGGCGGTACTCGTAATCGCGCCGCGAGAGCGCCTTGATCACGCGTATGCCCTGGGCGTCCTCCCTGACCACCCTGATCATGCCGTCGACGGCGGCCTGGACCTTCGTGTAGAGCGGCAGGCCCTTCGAGGTGATCGTGTAGACGGCGACGAACAGGAAGGGCAGGACGGCCGCCATGACCAGGGTCAGGCGCAGGTCCATCGTGGCGCAGACGGCGAGTCCGCCCGCGAGCATGATCGGGGCGCGCACTCCCATACGCTGCATCGAGTTTATGAAGTTGTGGATGTTGTAGGTGTCGCTCGTTATGCGGCTCTCGAGGCTGGGGACGGTGAAGGCGTCGGTCTGCGCCGGGGTGAGTCGCACCGTGCGGTCGAAGAGGTCGTGGCGTATCATCCCCGCGGCGTCCTTGGCTATCTCGGCCGAGACCCTGTTCGCCTTTATGCTGCCCGCCACGCCGAGAGCGGCGCAGACTATCATCAGGACGGCGTAAAGCGCTATCTCGAGCGCCTTTGCCTTCGTGTCGACGTCTGCCTGGCCCTCGAGGGGGCTTATTATCTCATTGAGGATGTAGCTGAGTATCCTCGGAAGCGCCAGCTCGATGACGGTCGCGAACACCTTCAGTATCATGTTGAAGGTGAGCCGCTTCGAGAAGGGCTTCAGGTATTTCAGTATGTGTCTCATACGTTTTCCGCGGCGCCCTCCTTCTCTTCCGCTTTGGCCTCCTCTCCGGCTTCACGCTGTCCGGAGGGCTGGTCCTTCGCGTCCTGACCGTCGCCGAAGACCTCGTCGGAGACGCCGGCGTAAGCGGCGGCCCGCTTCGCCAGCTTCGGCATGATGGCGGTCAGCTGCGCGGCCTCCTCTTCGGTCAGGGCCTCCGCCATATAGGCGTTCCAGTCCCGGAGCATCGACCGGATGCCCGGAAGCGCCGCCTGCGCCTTTTCGGTCGGATAGACGAGCAGCACTCTCCGGTCGTTCGGAGACTGCTCGCGGCGGACGTATCCGTGAGACTCGAGATAGGCCAGCGTCCGCGTGACGTTGCTCTTGTTGATGAACAGCTTTCTCGCCAGGCTGTCCTGCGATATCCCGGGACAGCGGCACAGCGTGAGGATATAACTGTGGTGCGTATCCCCGAGATCGGTCCCCTTCAGCCTGTCGGCGCGGTAGATCGCCCCGCAGCGGCTCACTATGTTTATGCATCTCATTAAAGAAGGCATTTTCTTTTCGGCTTCCTTCCGTTGGTAATTCGGCTGTCGCGTCGCGGCGCGCTTTCGTTGCGCCCGCAACTTTACGTGAATATTATATCATCGCGGCGGTGTTCCTGTCAATAAAAAACGAGTCTGCGCACCGGCGCCGTCCTGCGCAGGGACAGATTTTTCTTGCAACTTGCCGCGAAATACTGTATAATACGTCCTCAAAGGAGTAAATAATGCGTTTTTTTATCAAATCAAACAGTAAAAAGCAATTTAAGTATCACTTCCCGTTCCGCGCCGCGCGCGCGGCGCTTTTGTTGCTCCTCGCGGCGGCGTCGGTCCTGTCGGGCTGCTCCGGGGATGCCCACGAGCCTGAGCACGGCTTCATCGTGTTCCGCGAGAGCTTTACCTTCGGTGGCGGCGCCGCCCCGGAAGGCTACCGCGGGATACTCGAGTACGGCACGCGGATCGACGCCGGGGCCCCCGCTGAATACGTCGAGGAGACCGAAGGCGAGGACGGCATCCGCAGCTTCACGACATACTCGTACACCAGTACTCAGAAGTCGAGATACAGCCGCATGGAATACGACTCGTATGCCGCGGAGGACGGGTCGCATGTGTTCATCGAAAACGGAGGAAGCGGCCGTAAGATCGGCTACAACACGGCCGTATCGGCGGCGCAGCTCGAATACGCAAGGGAGCACCGCGCCGGCGAAGAGGCTCTCGTCGCGGCCGCGAAAAGATGCATGGCGGAATTCACCGACTCATACGCAAACTGCGAACTGAAGGACAACGGGAGCGCCGTGACCGTCGAATTCTTCAACGAGACGGCGGGCGTGCGCTACGGCGACACGGGATTCGTGTACATGCTGCCCGACGCCACCGTCATCAGCTGCGCCGACCACCACGACCCGTCGCTGTATCTTTACGACATCTCCTTCCTCGCCGACGGCGAGATCGAAGCTGCCGCGGAAGCCGCCGTGAACGCGGAGGGAGGCGGAGGCGTCGCGGCGTTCACCGAAGCACGGCTCCTGATCGACGACGGCGGGAGGCCGGTCATCATAGCCGAGTGCAGGCGGGACCCGGAATCGGCGACCGACGCCTTCGGAGCGGAATTCGTCTATACGGTGTTCGACATAGGTCCTCTCCCCGGAGACACGTCCGCGGATTGATCCTGCGCGGCCGTACGGTCCCGGACCCCGGCGCGCGCTTCACTCCGAAATCATCCCTTGTTCATACGCGCGTCGCACACGGCGCGCGTTGTTCAAAAATTAGCAATAATTATATGTTATACTATATGTGTATGCCCGGCATCCCGGACATGCGGAAAACGAAAGGAACCGCGGAAAAGCAATGATAAAAATTTCGCATCTCGTCAAGAACTACGGCAATTTCTGCGCCGTGGACGATATCAGCTTTGAGGTGGCGAAGGGCGAAGTCGTGGGCTTCCTCGGGCCGAACGGCGCCGGAAAGAGCACCACGATGAACATGGTGACGGGCTACCTGTCATCCACATCCGGGACCGTGACGATAGGCGGAGTCGATATTCTCGACGACCCGCTCAACGCCAAGCGCCTGATAGGATACCTCCCCGAACAGCCTCCCCTCTACCCCGACATGACGGTCGCCGAGTACCTCTCCTTCGCATACGACCTGAAAGGCTGCACATTCAACCGTGAAAAGCACATCGGCGAGATCTGCGACGTCGTCAAGATCACCGACGTGAAGAACAGACTGATCAAGAACCTTTCCAAGGGATACAAGCAGCGCGTGGGCATCGCGCAGGCCCTGGTCGGAAACCCGCCCGTCATCATCTTCGACGAACCGACGATCGGCCTCGACCCGAAGCAGATCATCGAGATACGCAACCTCATACGCACGCTCGGCAAGGAGCATACCGTCATACTCTCGACGCACATCCTTCAGGAGGTGCAGGCGGTATGCGACCGCATCGTGATCATAAACAAGGGCAAGATCGTGGCCGACGAGCTCACCGAGAACATCTCCAGGGCGGTCGAGAACACGAGACGCTTCAACGTCAAGATCAGCGGACCGCAGCGCGACGTCCTCGCGACGCTCCGCAATCTCCCCGGCATCTCCTACGCCGAGGTGCTCGCGGCCAGGGACGGCGACGCCTATACCTACATGATCGAGAGCGAGGTCGGAGTCGACATACGCAAGAAGCTCTTCTGGACGCTCTCCGACAAGGGATGGCCGATGATAGGCCTCGAAGCGCTCGGCATGAGCATCGAGGACATCTTCATCGCCGTCGTCGACAAGACCGACGAGGAGAAGCGCCCCGGCCTGCGCCAGGACAGGAAAAAGAAGCCCGACAGCCGCCGCGCGGCGGCGGAGAAGGCGATGGCGTCCGAGATCGTCGAGAAGACGGCGGACGGCCGGAAGCGCTCAGGTGACGGAGAGTCCGAAGAGGAGGCTCCCGCCGGAGATTATTACGAGGATCACACCGTGACCGAGGACACCTTCGCAAAGATGACGGAAAAGGCCGCCGACCGCGAAGAGAGAGCCGGGGACGGCGGAGAAAAGAAAGGAGAGTGAGCCGGATGCTGGCGGTATACAAAAAGGAGCTGCGCTCCTTCTTCATAAACCCGGTCGGCTTCGTGTTCTCCGGGATATTCCTGACCCTCGCGGCATTCCTTTGCTGCTTCACCACGCTCAAGACCAAGACATACAGCACGTCGAACTTCTTCTACTACCTCGTGCTCAGCCTGATCGTGCTCATCCCGCTTCTCACGATGAGATCATTCGCCGAGGAGCGCAAGATGCGCACCGAGCAGATGCTGCTCACGGCACCCGTGACGATCACCGGACTCGTGCTCGGCAAGTACCTCGCGAGCTTCACGATCTTCGCAGGATGCATGCTCGTATCCTGCTTCGACTTCGTCCCGCTCTACATCGTCGGCAAGGCAGAGGCCGCCCTCAACAAGGACTCGATCACGCACATAGGGCCCGTCACGTCGCAGATCGCGGCGTCGGTGCTCGGAGTGCTGCTCATCGGGGCCGCGTTCATAGCGATCGGCATATTCGTGTCGTCGCTCACCGAGAACCAGCTCTCATCCGCCATCATCACGATCGCGGTGCTGCTCGTCATGGTTGCGGTCAACGTGCTCAACACGATCGGCAGCGACTCGGAAGGCACGAGACTCGTGAACAGCTACGTCGTAAGATACATAATCGACTGGATGAGCATCCTGTCGCGTTTCTCAAGCTTCCGGTACGGGATCCTCGACTGGAGCGCGCTGGTATACTATCTGTCGCTCAGCTTCATATTCGTCTACCTTACGGTGCGCGTGTACGAACGCCGCCGCTGGGCCTGACCGCGGGAAAGGAGAAAGAAAATGGCTAAAAACGCTTCTTCTCAGCTCAGGTCAAAGAAATTCAGATACGGAGGCGCCGCGACGCTCCTCACCGTCGTCATCATAGCCGCGGTGCTGCTCTTCAACGCTATCTTCGGCGCCCTGGCGCAGAAGTTCCTCTGGTACACCGACCTCACCACGGAAAACCTCTATACCCTCTCCGACGCCGCCGTCGAATCGATCGCGGGGATCGACAGGGACGTCGACATCATCTTCTGCGACGACCCCGACAACCTGATGTCGAACACGACGCAGCGCTACGTATACGAGACGGCGCTCGGCCTTGAGAAGGCCAACAAACACGTACACGTGCAGACGGTCAACATCTGGCGCAACCCCACGGCCGTCAACCGCTACAAAAACAATTCGAAATCCGCCATATACTCGACCAGCATCATAGTCGCCTCGGGCACCGAGTTCAGGGTGTTCACCCTGCGCGCGATGTTCGTCTTCAACGAAACGACCGACGACACCCCCTGGTCCTACAACGGCGAAAAGAAGATCTGCGCCGCCATACTCGCCGTGACGAGAGCCGAGTCGCCGATCGCCTGCCTGACTTACAACCACGGCGAGCCCTTCGTGACCGAGTCCGACCTCGAGGCGAGCGCCGAGCTTTTGAACCTCCTCTCAGACGCAGGATACAAGCTCCAGTTCATCAACCTCGCCACCGAGGAGATCCCCGACGACTGCAGACTGCTCGTCGTGCACGACCCGCGGGACGACTTCCTCGTGAAGGACGGCATCTCCGACATCTCCGAGATCGAGAAGATCGACCGCTTCCTCGACGGCACCAACGCCATGATGGTCTTCATGTCGCCCACGACTCCCGTGCTCCGCAATTTCGAGGAGTACCTCGAGGAATGGGGGATCAAGTTCGACCGCTACACCGACGAGCTCGGCGTTACGAACGGCTGCGTCGTGAGCGATCCGATGAACTCGATCACCGCCAACGGCTTCTCCGTCGTCGGCCAGTACTCCTCGCTCGGCCTCGGCGCATCGATCCACTCGGATCTTCGCACGACATACCCTCCCAAGGTGGTCTTCCCGAACGTCATGGGCATCAGCTACCCCGACAACTACTACCTCACCGCCTATGAGGACGAGAACGACAAGTCGAAGAGCTTCAACTATTACTCCTACTATTCGAACGGCGTGCCTCGCGCCATATACGACGTCTTCAACAGCGCCCCCGGCGCGACCGAGACGGTGAACGGCAGGACGATAGCCACCGCCACCGAACTCGAGCCCTTCAGGCTGATGACGATCACGCGCGAGTCGCGCATGGCCGACAACACGACCGAGGACTACTCCTACGTGCTTGCCTGCGGCTCGACCGAGTTCCTCTCGAGGAAGCTGCTCCAGTCGAACACCTACGGCAACGACGACGTCATGCTCAGCGCCCTCCGCGCGGTCGGCAAGGAGCTCGTCATAGTCGGGCTCAACCACAAGCCGTTCGCGTCGACGGCCATAGAGAACATCACCGACGCCGAGGCCAACCAGTACACCGCGGTGCTCGTGATCCTTCCCGCGGTCATAGCCCTGGGCGCCGGGATCTACATCCTCGTCCGCCGCAAATACGCAAGATAAGCCTTTTTGAGAAATGATTAAGAAACAGGACACAGCGGAGATCATGGACTCCGGGGCCGGAGAGGCCGTAAGCAAAGCGGAGTCCGGGACCGCGAAGAAGGGCCGCCGGCGCCGTTCGGTGCTGCGGGCCGAGAAAAAGGCAATAATCATCCTGTCGGTCGCCGTCGTGCTGCTGATTGCGGCCCTGATAGCGGTCAAGTACATCGTCGGCATCACCGTATTCACCGATCTCGACGGTGAAAAGTACTACATAAAGAAGGTCGCAGGCAAGTACGGCCTCTGCGACAGGGACGGGAATCTGCTTGAGCAGACCGTCGACGGCTACTACGTCACGACCAAGCTCTCGACTCTCGTCGAAGTCAAGGAGGACACCGGCGAATACGAGATAATAGCAGTCGTCGACACCGTCGAGGGCGAATCGCTCGGGGCCAACCGGCGCCTGCTGATGTTCAACCACACCTCCCAGGACAACACCCAGTCGATAGAGGTGCACAACAGCTACGGCTCCTTCACCTTCTACCGCGACGCCGACGACAAGTTCCAGATCAAGGGCCACGAGGGCGTTCCCTACGTGCCCACCATGTTCTCCTCCCTGGCAGTCAGCTGCGGCTACACGCTGACGATGCAGAAGATAGAGGACCCGATCAAGGACGCGAACGGCAACTACACCGAATACGGTCTGGCGCCCGAGAAGCGCATCGACGACGAAGGCAACGAATACGACTACGAGCCCTGCTGGTACAGGCTGACCGACATCAACGGCAACTCGTACACCGTATACGTCGGCGACGCCATACCGTCGCGGGCCGGCTATTACGTAAAGCTCACCACGCGCGACGCAGTATACATCATGAACTACAGCGCCGATTCGTCGATGCTGTCGATGTACGACACCTCCACCACATACGAGAGCGTCGAGAACATCATCGACCTGCCGGTCGAGCGCTTCGTCTCAGCCGTCGTCTGCTACCCGATGAGCCTCAACTCGTATTTCGACGTTCAGAACTTCTCCGTTTTCAGGCGCGACGAGCTGAACAAAGCCGATGCCGACGAGAACTACGACCTTCACCCGCTGGTCTCCTTCTCCTTCTGGGATATGGATTCCCGCTTCGGCACCTTCTACCACTCCCGCTCCTACAACCTCAACTGGCCCGAGGACTACCTCGTGAACACCACCGCCGCCGACGGGGCAGCCCAGTCGTTCTACTCGATGGGCTTCCTGGGAGTGCGCAGACTCGGCATCACCGAGGAGGATCTGAAGGAGTTCGGCCTCGACGACCCCGCGTACATCATCTATTTCAAGTTCAAGGACATCGACCACTACATATCTGTCAGTGACGTCACGCCCCGTGGGACATACTACATGACCTCCGCCATCTACGACATGATCGTGGAAGTGGACAGGACGAAGCTGCTCTTCCTCGACTACCGTCTGATCGACTGGGTCGACAAGAACTACTTCGACATGAACATCGCCTGGCTGAAGGAGCTGACCGTCGAGGCCGGCGGAAACACATACACCTTCCACGCCGACAACTCGCTGTCCGACTCGATGTCGAACCCGACCTGCTCCGACGAGGCGAAGAAGAACACCACGATATCGTCGGCGATGATGACGATGTGGTGCGAGGACTCGCTCGGCAACCGTATGCAGGCTCTCTCCTCCTACTCGATCACCGACGCGTCGGGAGTGACCTGGACGGTCACGGCCGACAAGGTGACGGTCGTCGACAGGAACGGCAACCGCATCAATTCCATCAAGGGAGCGAAATACGAGACGAACGCCCTCGGCAACGAGGTCGTGGTGCTCGTCGGTACAGTCACCGGCACCGACGGGACGGTCATCTCGGTCGACGCCAACACCCTGCTCGTCACCGACCCTCAGGGACACACCGAAAAGTATCTCAGATACGGTATGTCCACCTTCCGCAAGTTCTACCAGTCGCTGCTCTACGCGTCGCTCGAGGGTGACGTCCACGACGGCATGACCGGCATCTCCGACGAAAAGATCGCCGAGCTCACATCGGATCCCGAGAGCTGCCAGGTAAAGATCACGATAAAAACGACGTACGACAAGGAGCCGGAATACGTATACCGCTACTACCCCTACTCCGGGCGCCGCTCGATGATCACGGTAAACGGAGGCAGCGGAGAATTCTCCGTGCTGCGCTCGTTCACGAACAAGATCGTCTCCGACGCCGCCAGAGTGATCACCGGCCGAGCGGTCGACTCCACATCGAAATACTGACTGACAGCAATATCTGCTGCGCGCGAAAGCTGCCCGGAGGTTTCCGGGCAGCTTTCGCGTACCGTTCCCGGAGTCTTTGCATTTATTTCGAAATGTTTATTGACATTTTGAAAATTGTATGATATCATAACAGCAGAGAAAATCTAAGCAATTGGGGCCGGCATATCATCCGGATCCTACTGCCATTCTTTATACTGTGAAAGCCATGAAGGAGACAAGCAATGAAATCTTTAAAAATAACCAGTGTCATTATTCTCGTTGCCGTGTTTGTAATGGCAGCTGTTCTCATTTGTTTAGGTGATGACGTAATTCACCCGTCCGATGCTCCGAAGCTGAAGGACTGGACAGTAGCACTGATAGAACAGGTCCGCTATTATCCGGTTGCGGGCGCATACGCCGGTAAAATGACTGATGAGGATTGCGAGGCGATCTGGAAAATCTGGGATAAATACGAGCACAAAGACGGCGCGTTCGAAAATGAGTCGGATGTGTTTTTTAGAATTAACAAAGACAGTAATCAGCCTGAGTTCTTTGAATATGACGACAGAGAAAGTGTGATTCAATACTGCAGGATCAAGGACTATAACAACTGGGATGTCAACACGCGGACCTACGCTTTCATTTCCGAAGAAGACAAAGCCGCGTTCCTTGAGATTATTGAGAAATACCGCTCTGAACTTGTAAAATGGACACTTGACATTGAAGCCGTCAGGGAAAGCGGGGTAAATCAGGAATCATATGAATTATCTCATGCAAGTATAGAAGCTTTTTCAGATGTTTGGAACAGACTTCGTCACCGTCAATATGAAAAGTACATCTCTATCCCTGGCTATAAAGAAATACCTGAGGAAGAAATTGAAGGCGCCGTAAAAGATCATCCCGTAATGTTTACCATTACTTTGCAGAATACTATGAGTGAAGAGAGTTATTTCCGGTATTATGATAAAGAAATGGTGCTTGAGTATGCGGAGATCTGGCGTGATTCAATTACCGGGAAACTCGATGAAAACCACGAATATTATCAACTGGTTCCTTCTGCCCTTGAGGATATGTGGAGAATAATAGAGGATTATACCGGAGTTGTTGAGCATAATATCTATGTAATTAGTGTTAATTAGTGACTCGGTGATACGGAAAACAGGATCGAAGTGATCATTCCTTTGGAATGATTTATCCCCATCACTTTTGAACAACTGCACGCCAAAGCGGCCCGGATGATCTCCGGGCCGCTTTGGCGTCGTGAATATTTTCTGTCAGTCAGTTATTCGGCAAACAGCTTTCCGATCTCGTCGAGGATGTTCTCTGCGAGTTTGTAGCCGCCTTCGTGGCCGACCCAGCCGGACGATACGTAAGCCGAGTAGTGGCCTCCCTTCTCCGCCTCTTCGGTGGGAAGGTATCCGCTCGCGCCGTTGGCGAGCTGGATGAGGAAGGTCTGCTTCGCCGCACTGCGGGCCCTTATGATATTGGCGAAATCAAGGAAAAGCTCGAACGGGTTGGTGGCGATCGCGATGTCCCCGAGCCGGATGACGTGTATCTCGGTCATAAAGGTGTCTGTCGTCTTCTGGTAGTCGTACCTTGCGGCGATCCCGGCGGACTCGTGCATCGCGGCGCTGTCGCGGAAGTTGATCTTCCGTCCCCTGCATTCGACCGCGAAGGCATCGAGAGCCGCTCTGGCGGCCCTGTTTTCCTCCTCCGTGACCCTGCGGAGCGGCAGCGGCATCTGTATCACTTCGTGTTTGAAGGGAACGCTGTCGAAGTATTCCCTGCCGGCCGCGTCCTCTTCGAAGATCGCGGTGACCTCGTCAGTGATCCTGCGGCCGATCTTCCAGGTGCCCTTCACGTCGAACATCGACGGATCGGCGCGGCGCGCCGGCGGGTCGTTCCTGATCACGTTCGGGTCCTCGATCGGGGTCTCGGGCTCCACCCAGCGCACGAGATCGCGCGGGCACTGGTCGCCGGCGGGCGAGCAGATGCCGAGCACCTTGAAGTCCTCGCCGAAGCGGCGGCGGAGGAGTATCCTCACCTTGCCCCAGTAGTCGGACGAGATGAAATAGCGCTGCTCGACCACCTGCGCCGGGCAGGCGATGTTGATGACGGCTCCGGTCGGCTTCATCGACTTATCGTACACGAAGATCATCTCGACTCCGTTGTCGTTGCCTCCCTCGAGCTTTTTGAATTCGGAGGTATAGGTGTCGCCCCACATCTTCGCGGTACCGTCGAAATAGCATACGCGGCGGTTCATACCAACGGCCGCGCGGCCGAAAGCGGGGGCGAAGCGGGCGGGCGCTCTGTTCTTCCAGGCCTGTGCGGCGGCGTCGGAGAGACGCCCGGCGAGGAACCGGCCTGCCTCGAGCGGTTCCATGAGGTTGTCGGTCTCGACATTGCCGTTACCGAATACCGGCTCCTCGGGGATTCCGAGGTAGTCCTCCAGCGCGTGGAGATTGAGGTCGTTCGACGTCTGGTATACGAACGAGGTGTGGGTGTGCGTGGCACCAACGATCAGTTTCATCGGGTCGAAGCCGGGAGCCTTGTCCTTCAGCCCGGCTCTTACCATCGCGACCAGATCGGCCGTGACGTGCGTGAGATCGGCGGATATGATAACGGCCTGCTCGCCGTCCGATTCGATCGCCAGCGCGGTCGCGGTGATCGGGGTCTCGACGTACTGCGAGATCCTGTCGTAGAACTGTCCTTCCAGCATGATCCTCCGGCCTTCGGGGGTGATGCTCACCTCGGCCCAGCCGAGTTTCAAAGAACCGTTGTTTGCCATTGGAATATATGCCTTCTTTCTTTAAACATTCACTGATCATTTCCTGAAACCGCTTCCGGCAGGTGTGTACGGGAGCGGGAATTCGGTGATACGGTCGTGCGCATTCCAGTATTCGACGACATGCAGTCTGTTGACGAGATAGTCGTTGTACCGGAAGGTGGCGATGTATACGGGCACAAGGACGTCGCTCGTGGTGTAGAGCGCGACCGCGGGATCGACGCACGCGTAAAACGAGTTCGTGCCTCCTATGCCGCCGTGGTGGCAGACCTGGAGGATGTCGCTCTTGAGCGCGGCACCGAAGACCTCCGCCGTAAGATTGTTCGGGATCTCCTGAGAGTCTCCAGGGAACATTATCCTCTGCCCGGCTATGTCGACGGAGAAGATAAGCGAGCTGTTGTTCCAGTTGTTCTTCACCGATCCGATCGTCCGCGTCTTTGTGACGAAATCCTCCTGTGTGTAGAAGACCTCGATCACGGCGTCGGCGATACCGAACTTCTGTCCGGTGCGGAGCTTGTATACGGGGGTGTCCGGGATATTGCCTCCCATGGCCGACCTCAGGCTCGTGTAGCTCGAGATACCCTCGTCGTTCGCCTCCCTGCAGTCGGCGTCCGACGGCAGGTTCATCATGACGGATTCGATCTTCACCTTCCCGTTATAGATCGAGAGAAAGCTCTTGAAGCCGCCGACGTGATCGGCGTGGGAATGCGTTATGAACCACGCCGCTATGACAGGGCTGTTCCCGCCGGGCGCCTGCTCCAGCATCTTAGCGTAGATAGCTGAGGCGTATGAGGCGTTTCCGTTGTCGGACACTCCCCCGTCGATGACAATGAAGCGGCCGTCCGAGAGGCGGATCATCATGCACTCCAGCCCGGCTCCGGCGTCGTACCCCAGATAAGTGGATGAAGTCGAAAAGCGGCGGCCGATCATCGTAAGCAGGGGAGTCGTCTTCTTTTCGTATTTTCCGTCGCCGCCCGGGAAGTAATTCTTCTCGGGTTCGGCGGTCAACCGGAGATATCCGTTCGCGCCGGTGAAGTTCACCGCGAACGAGCCGCCCTTTCCGGTGAATCCGGCGAAGCGGTTGACGTTCCGGTCGGAGGAGCCGGCGTCGCGGTCGTAGTTTTTAGTAAAGCCCGATCTCTCCATCAGCCCGATATAGGCGTCGGTCTGTTCGGGCGTGGCCTTCATGAACAGGATCTCGTAGGCTGAATCGCCGACCGAGATGACGTTCGACGGCGCGGCGCCCTCCATGTGAGGCAGAAGATCGAGGTATTCGCTGAGTGTGCCGCCGACCGTGTCGCTGCCGCGCACGGTGAGCGACCGTCCGTCGGACGAGAGGCTTTTTCCCAGCATGTCGCACAAGCGCTGCGCGAGCAGCGGCAGCGCGACCGGAGCCCACACGGCCGCGACGAGCTTGTTGCCGCGGACACACACGGTATAGTCGCCGTACGGCAGCGACTCCTTGACCTGTGCGGTCTGCGGATACGAGGTGTTGCCGATGAGTATCTCGACGTCGTCGGGCCGGTAGGTGCCGTCGGCGGAGTAATCGTCGGATATCCTGACATCACCGCCGGGAAAGAGGCCGAGGAGGTATTCCCTGACCGTCTTCGCCGCGGAGATCTCGGCATCGGTCGCCGAAAAACCGCGCACGACGTTCACCGAGATACTGCCGTTCTCGGCTATTACGAGGTCGGCTTCCGGCGCGGCCGCTTCCGATGTTTCAGGACCGCTGACGGCAGACGTGCCGTCACCTCCGGACCCGGTTCCCGCGCAGCATGAAAGGCAGGCCGCGGTAAGGACCGCCGCCAGCAGAAGGGCGGGAAGCCGGAAAAGCCCGGCTCCCCGTCCGCGACCAGTATCAGTCGAGCGCATCCTGAGCGTCCTTGATGTCGTTCTTGAGCTTTGTCGCGATGGCGGCGAAGGTGGGGGTTATATCGGTCTTGCCGTACACGTTGAGGTTGTTGAGTATGTTCGTGCAGGTGCCGAAGTTGTTGGCCATGGCGGTGTCGATCGCTCCGTTCGCGTACGCGCGGTTGATCATGTCGATGGCGGTGGGATCCTGCGACACCCTGTAGTGCAGCACAAGGCTTATGTGCTTGTCGACGAGGTTTCCGTAGGAATACGCGCCGAGAGTGTCGAGCACGAGCCCTGATCTCTCGGTGTCGCCGGTAGCGACCGGAATGACGAACCCGGCAGTCGCGCTGTACACCGGCGTGATGTACCTCTGCTGGTTCTTATCGTACTTGGGAACCACGACGATGCCGTACGGGATCTCGGTCTCCCTGATCTGGAGTACCTCGTTGGTGCCGGTCGTCAGGAAGAGGCTCTCGCCGTTGATGAAGACGGAGATGTAGTTCTTGATCCCCGATGTCCCGGTGTATCCCGAATACTTGTTGTCGCTGGCTCCCGAGATCGCGACGTAGGGGCTGGTGATGAAGTGATCGGTGAATTTCGCGAATGCGTCGATGTAGTTGTTCGACAGGCCCTCGAATGAGAGGAGGCCGTCGCTGCCGCGCTCGCAGATCGGGAATCCCGACGAGAATATCAGGTTGCGGGAGTGGTTGATGTGTCCGGTGAGGCCGAGGATGTCCTTGCCGGGGATGTAAACGCCGTCGTTGTCGTTGTCGGTCGCGACGATCTGCATCATCGAATATGCCTTGTCCCAGGTCCAGTCGCCGCTCTCGACGAGCGAGTAGGGATCGTCGAGCTTGTACTCCGTGATCATGTTCTTGTTGAACACGAAGATGTAGAAGCTGCTGTAGAAGATGAGGCTGGCGTTGCCGAACGTGACATAGCGCTTGTTCCCCATGTTGACTTCCCTGTTGAAGCTCTGCTCCCACCAGGGGTTCTCAAGGTTCAGCGTGTTGATCTGAGCCTGGTCGGCGACGTACCCGCCCTTGTAAAGCGTGAGGGCGTCGTAGGCGGGGACGAGAGCCAGGTCGTACGCGTCCTCGCCCGACGTGGCGGCAACAGTCATGAGCCTTGCGGCGACGCCGCTCTGGATGATCTGCTCGGTGATCTTGATGTTGAGTCTGTCTTCGGTATCCTGCTGACGGGTGTAGATGGCGTCCTGGATGATGTCGCCCGAGACCTCGTCGCAGCACATGTTGACGATCGCCCAGTCGTGTGTCGGAGTGAGGATCTTGAAGACGTATCCGTCGAGATCTTTCTTCTCCACGTGGGCCAGCGGGTCGTAATTCGTCTCTTCCGGTCCTTCGGCGCCCGACGCGGTAGTCACGGGGGCGGTCGTCTCGTTCTGGACTCCGCCGGCGCAGGCCGCCAGAGGCAGCGCGATCGCCAGAGCCAGCGCCGCGCAGAGATACTTCAGGATTCCTTTTTTCATCGCTATGCCGTTCCTTTCGGTTTAAAAATGGCTTTTGTTTCGAAACTTTGTTATTACAGGCATCGTTTTCACTGTGACAATTATATAAAACACGCGTCCGTTTGTCAAGCGTTTTCGGGGAAAAATATTTTTTCTTGACAAACGCTGATGGATGTGATAACATAGTTGTGTATAAAAATCGGTTTTGAGCAAGTAAGTTTCGAAACTTTGGCAAAAAGGAAGGATCCCGGGCCATGACATCGATCGGCGACATTGCTCGCGAACTGGGGATAAGCAGGTCCACCGTCTCAAAGGCGCTGCGCGGTTCGTCCGACATAAATCCCGACACCGTGGCCGCCGTGAGGCAGGCCGCGCGCGAGCTGGGATACGACATGTCGAGGCTTCACGACCGGACGGGCGGGACCGGTACCGTCGGTGCCGTCTTCACCGAGCTCCGCTCCGAATACTACAGCGGCATATTCGACTCCTTCAGACAGCGCATCGAGGCCGACGGACGGCGGGTCATCACGATGCTGTCGGATTTCGACAGCGAGGACCGGCTGCTCGGCTGCATCGACTACCTCATCCGCTCCAGGGTGATAGGCATTCTCTTTCTCACCGAACTCGATATCGACGTTCACCGCTTCCGCGAGCTGATCGCCCCGTCGGGGATCCCGGCGGTGCTCATCTCGAGGATCGGCCGCATAGATTTCTGCGACGTTATCAGCGTCAACCACTCGCTCGGAGTCCGCATGGGCGTCGAACACCTGTACGAACTGGGACACCGGAAGTTCGCATTCATCGGCGAGAATTTCACGAAGCGCCGGGAGGGCGCCTTCCGGGAAACGCTGGAGAATCTCGGGATCGTCCCCGACGAAAAACTCATAAAGGTATCCGGCGGCAGATACTGCGCCGGAGGGTACTCGGCGGCGAAAGAGCTCTTCTCGCTGCCTCCGGAGGAGCGCCCCACGGCGCTCTTCGCGGCATACGACCACCTGGCCTACGGCGCTATGAAGGCGGCATCCGAAGCGGGGATATCGATTCCGGACGATCTGTCGGTCATCGGCGTCGACGACAACCAGCTCTCGGCCTACATATCGCCCGGCCTCTCGAGCGTGAGGATGCCGGTCGAGGACGTCGGTTCGCGCGCGTACGGGATACTGACCGCAAGGATAAACGGCGACCGCTCGCCCTTCGAGACGGTATATCTGACACCCGAGCTGAAGCTCAGAGAGAGCGTCGCCCCGCCAAAGAACAGATAAGGACTTTTTCTGACCGTCATGGAAACGAAACTGCTGTCACTGATTAACGCGGGCACCGATCCCTCGGCCTTCGGGATCCTCCGGGAGACGCTGCGCCGCCATATTGAACTGCGCTCGGCCGGCCTCGCGGAAGCCGGGGAGGCGGCGTTCGAACTTTCGGTGAGGACAGACACCGCGTCACTGCCTCACGAGGGTAGATATATCATAGAGTCCGACGGCTGCCGCGCCGTCATCTCAGCCGCCGACACCGCCGCCGTCTTCGCCGGCCTCGGACGTTTCCTCGAGGAGTCGCGCTTTGACGGCAGAGGTGGCTTCGAGCCCTTCGCCGGGAGGATAGACTTCACCCCCGCGCGTCCGCTGCGCGGCATGTATTTCGCCACCCATTTCCAGAATTTCTACCACAACGCTCCGATAGGCAGGGTATACGAAGTCATTGAGGACCTGGCGCTGCGGGGCTGCAATTCCCTGCTCGTCTGGTTCGACATGCACCATTTCTCCTCGATGGACGACCCGGAGGCCGTACGGCTCACCGAACGTCTCCGCGCGATGATAGGCTACGCGAACCGCATAGGGATCACGGGCTCGCTCACGATGCTCTCGAACGAGGGTTTTGCGTCTTCGCCGCAAGAGCTTCGCGCCGAATGGACCGCGCAGAACGGATACACGGCCGCCCCCGACGGACACTATCACGTCGAGATCTGCCCGTCGAAGCCGGGAGGGATCCGGGAGATACTCCGCGAGCGCCGCGCGATGCTGGAGAGGTTCGCCGACCTCGATATAAAATATGTATGCTACTGGCCGTACGACCAGGGCGGCTGCACCTGCGAAAAATGCGCCCCCTGGGGCGCGGGCGGCTTTTTACGCCTCTTCCCGCATTTCCGGGACCTGATAAAAGAGATGATGCCGGACACCGGGATCATCCTCTCGACCTGGTATTTTGACAAGTTCATATCCGGCGAATGGGATGCCTTCTATCCCCGCATGACAGACGGAACACTGGACGAAGTCGACTACGTCATGTCGTTCTTCCACGGAGGGAACGTCCCGCGCGTAATAAGGGAGCGCGGGATACCGCAGGGGATCAGGATGATAGATTTCCCCGAGATCAGCATGCACGGCTGCATGCCCTGGGGCGGTTTCGGAGCCAGCGCGCTGCCGGGCTTCCTCGGGAGGACCAACGCGGCGTCGGGGGCCTTCTATTCGGGCGGATACCCCTATTCCGAGGGCATTTTCGAAGACGTCAACAAATACTATCAGCTGAGTTTCTATTCGGGGCTTCACACCGACCCGCGCGATGCCGTCCGGGCGTACGTCAGATACGAGTTCTGCGCCTCCGGTGAGGCGGAGGAGGAGCTCGCGGATGCGATCATAGCGAGTGAGAAGACGCTGACGAGGACCGCCGACAGGAGCGGGCCTTCGGTAAGATTTGTGATGGACGACCCGTCTGAGGCCGGCAGGATTTATTCGACATTCGCGAGATACGGGACCGAACTCCCCGAAAAGATAACGAAAAGTCCGAAATTCAGGATGTGGTACCTGCGCGCCGTGATCGACCGCGAACTTGCCTCGTGCGGCGGATATCCGCTACTTTCGGAGATCTGCACAGAGGCCATGCGCGAGCTGGAGGTCATCTATCACACTTCAGCCGGCACGAGGCCTTCGGTAAGGCCGCCACTGGGATACTGACCCGCGTTGGAAATGAAACTGTTGTCGCTCACAAACTCAGGCACCGATCCCTCTGCCTTCGGGATCCTCCGGGAGACGCTGCGCCGCCATATTGAACTGCGCTCGGCCGGCCTCGCGGAAGCCGGGGAGGCGGCGTTCGAACTGTCGGTGAGGACAGATCCCGCGGCATTGCCTCACGAGGGTAGATATATCATAGAGTCCGACGGCTGCCGCGCCGTCATCTCAGCCGCCGACACCGCCGCCGTCTTCGCCGGCCTCGGACGGTTCCTCGAGGAGTCGCGCTTTGACGGCAGAGGGGGCTTCGAGCCCTTCGCGGGGAGGATAGACTTCACCCCCGCGCGTCCGCTGCGCGGCATGTATTTCGCCACCCATTTCCACAATTTCTACCACGCCGCTCCGATCGAGAAGGTTTACGATGTCATCGGTGACCTCGCCCTGCGCGGCTGCAACGCGCTCATGGTCTGGTTCGACATGCACCATTTCGCCTCCGCGGACGAGCCGGCCGCCGTGAGCCTTGCGGAGAGGCTCAGACTCATCCTCTCCCACGCGAACTCGATAGGAATAAAGGGAGCCTTCACGATGAACGCGAACGAGGCGTTCTCGTCGTCGCCGGCAGGCCTCCGGGCGGAATGGACCGCACAGAACGGCTACACGTCTCCGCCCCGCGACCACTTTCACCTCGAGATCTGCCCGTCGAAGCCGGGAGGCACGGAAGAGATACTGCGCGAGCGCCGCGAGATGCTCGAACTCTTCGCCGGACTTGACATAGCCTATTTCCAGTACTGGCCCTACGACGAGGGCGGCTGCACCTGCAGAGACTGCGCACCCTGGGGCGCGAACGGTTTCGTGAAGCTCTTCCCGCACGTGAGGGATCTCGTTTCAGGGTACTTCCCGGCTGCGCGGTTCATCGTTTCGACCTGGTATTTCGACAGGTTCTACCCGGGGGAGTGGGAGGCTTTCTACCCGCACCTGACCGACGGCTCGCTCGACGGCGCCGATTACATTCTCTCCTTCTTCTTCCGCGGCGAGATGCCGGAGGTGCTGAAAAAGAAGGGTTTCCCGAAGGGCATAAAACTGCTCGACTTCCCCGAGATCAGCATGTATTCGTGCACACCATGGGGAGGATTCGGAGCCTCCGCCCTGCCCGGTTTCCTCGGCAGGACGAACGCCGGCACCGGCTCTCTCTACAGCGGAGGTTTCCCATATTCCGAGGGGATATTCGAGGATGTCAACAAGTATATCACACTGTCTTACTACTCGGGGCGCTTCCCCGACCCGCGCGATGCCGTCCGGGCGTACGTCAGATACGAGTTCTGCGCGTACGGCGAAGCGGCCGACGAACTGACAGACGCCGTGCTCCTGTCGGAGACCGGACTTTCCCGGGCGCGGGTGCCGGACAGCGTGCCGCTGAGGTTCGACGTACGGGATACCTCGCAGACGGAGAAAGTCTATGAGATATTCTCGAGATACGATAAGATGCTTCCCGACGGCATAAGGCTGGGGTACAAGTTCCGCATGTGGTATCTGCGGTCGGTCATCGACCGCGAGATCGCGCGCTGCGGCGGATATCCTCTCCGCTCGGATATCTGTCAGGAGGCGATGCGCGAGGTCAACAGGATCATATTCGCCGACTCTCAGACGGGATGGTGGATCAAGGCCCCCGCCGGAGAATAGACATAAACCGTGAAATGCCCCGCACCTGACGGACAAAACACGCAAGGCAGGAAAGACTCATGGAAAAAAGATCTCTCAAAGTAGTGAACTCGGGGATGAGCCCCGACGCCTTCTCGATCCTCGACGCGGCGTTCCGCCGCCATGCGGATCTCCGCTCGGTCCCGGCCGACGCCGGAGGATACTCCGCCGTCGTGTATACCGACACATCCCTTTCCGGCGGGAGATATGTCATCGAGGCCGGCCCGAACGTCGCCGTGATCAGGGGAGAGTCGGATCTTTCGCTCTTCGCCGGTCTCGGGCGCTTTCTCGCCGAGTCGTCGTTCGACGGCAAGGGCGGATTCGAGCCTTTTACCGGAAAGATAGATTTCACCCCGGCAAAGCCGCTGCGCGGCATGTATTTCGCCACTCATTTCCACAATTTCTATCACGACGCCCCCATAGAGAAGGTGTATGAGGTCATAGAGGACCTTGCCCTGCGCGGCTGCAACACCCTGTTCGTCTGGTTCGACATGCACCATTTCGCGTCGATGGACGACCCCGGGGCCGAAGAGCTCGCGGAGCGCCTGCGCGCGATGCTGAAGTACGCGAACCGCATAGGGATCGCGGGGGCGTTCACCATGCTCGCAAATGAGGCATTTTCGTCGTCTCCGGAGAACCTGCGCGCCGAATGGACCGCGCAGAACGGATATACGAAGGCTCCCGGCGACCACTATCACGTCGAGATATGCCCGTCGAAGCCGGGAGGGATCAGGGAGATACTCGCCGAGCGCCGCGCCATGCTCGAGCGCTTTGCCGACCTCGACATAAGATACGTCAGCTACTGGCCGTACGACCAGGGCGGCTGCACCTGCGAAAAGTGCTCCCCGTGGGGCGCGAACGGATTCCTGCGCCTCCTGCCGCCCTTCACCGGCCTCATAAGGGAATTCTGGCCGGATGCCGGCATCATCCTTTCGACCTGGTACTTTGACAGGTTCCATCCCGGAGAATGGGAGGCCTTCTACCCGCACATGACCGACGGCACCCTCTCCGGCGTCGAATACGTCATGTCCTTCTTCTTCAACGGCGAGATGCCCGGAATCCTTCGCGAGAAAGGCATCCCCGACGGGATAAAGCTGGTCGATTTCCCCGAGATAAGCATGTATTCCTGCTCTCCCTGGGGCGGCTTCGGCGCCTCCGCGCTGCCCGGCTTCCTCGACCGCACCAACGCGCAGACCGGAAGCCTGTATTCCGGCGGATACCCCTATTCCGAGGGGATATTCGAGGACGTGAACAAATATCTGACGCTTACATACTATTCGGGTCTCTACCCGAACGCCGCCGACGCCGTCCGCTCATACGTGAGATACGAGTTCTGCGTCTTTGGCGCGGCACTCGACGAACTGACCGGCGCGATACTCCGCAGCGAAAACACGCTGGCAAGGAAGAGGGCCGGCACATGCCCGGTACGCTACGAGATCGCCGATCCCGCGGACGCCGGATACATCTACTCCGTTTTCTGCAAATACAGCACCCTGCTGCCGGAGAAGATCGCGAAGGGCTGGAAGTTCAGGCTGTGGTACCTGCGCGCGGTGATCGACCGCGAACTCGTCTCCTGCGACGGCATACCGCTCCGCTCGGAGATCGCCCAGCGCGCGATGCGCGAACTGTGCGATATCTATTCGGCGGGCGAGAGCACAAAGAGCTGGGTAAAGCCTCCGCTTGGGATCTGACCGCCGGAAACACCTGGAGTTAAAATGGATAAGAACCAAATGTCAACCGGCAGCTCCGGACGAAACATCATACTTCCCCACACTGCGGACGCTCCGCTCGCCGTGGCGTTCCCGCCCGACATAACGGCCTATGAATTCGCCGCGGCGGAGGCTCTCTGCGGCGGCATAGAGGATATCTCCGGCGTACGTCCGCTCCGCGTCTGCGACGGAAAACTCCCTGACGGCGCCGCGGGGATACTGATAGGAAGGACCGGCCTGCCCGAAAGCGACGCGGCATACGCGGAACTTGGAAGCTGCGGCGACGTCCTGTGCAGGCTCGAAGGGAAAAGGCTGGCCGTCGCTTCGGTGACCGGCTATCCGTTTGCGGCTGCCGTTTCCCGGATATTGAGCTCGATGTCGTACGACACGGCCGCAGGGACCGTCGTCATCGGCGCCGGCATCGACGGAAGCCGCGACCGCATACCGGGGTGCCTGGGATCGGTCCCCGCGCCCGTCGGGCTGAAGCTCAGCGCGTACCGCCAGAGCCACGACGGCTGCGACCAGCTCGTCTTCACCGGCGCGACGCCCGGACTGTACGCCGCCTACCGCGCAAAGCTCGAAGAGAACGGGTTCGGCGTGAGATACACCGCCGACATCCGCGGCAATCTGTTCGCGAGATACACGAAGGACGGCGTCTCGGCTTACGTTTACTTCACTCCGCACAACAGCACGCTCCGCCTGCTGGCGGAACCCGCGCGCAACATGCACGGCATCCACGGCAGCCGCGGGACCTCGGCCGCGGTGAACGTCACGCCGCTCATGACGGTGATAGGAGCGCGCTTCTCGGAGACGGCCAGATACCTGAACAAAGATTCCGGGGCGGGCAACATGGGATACGTGTTCCGCCTGACCGACGGACGGTTCATCGTCGTCGACGGCGGCATGGAGCTCGGCGACTACGCCGAAAAGATCCTCGCCGCGATGAAAGAGCAGTGCGGCGGCGGGAAGCCCGTCGTAGCCTGCTGGTTCCTCTCCCACACGCATATCGACCACACCGGCGCGTTCCTCAAGATCGCCGCGAAGTACCCGGACGAGGTGGAGATCGAAGAGGTCGCCTGCAACTTCCCCTCCCTCTCCGACGCCGAGGCGAGCAGAGAGGCCTGGAACACCCGCAGGGTGAAGGAGGCGGTATATCACGTCTTCCCGAACGCCGGATACAGCAAGCTGCACACCGGCGAGCTGCTGCGCTTCCCCGGAGCGGAGGTCGAGGTGCTGTACACGCAGGACGACCTCGTGTCGCAGTATTTCTCGATCCTCAACGACGGCTACACCTGGAACACGTCGTCGCTGTGCATAAGGCTGCATATCGGAGGGAATACCGTGCTGCTGCCGGCCGACTGCGACGAGGTCGCATGCGGGATAATGCTGTCGATGTACGGAGATTATCTCAAGAGTGACATCCTGCAGGTCTGCCACCACGGCGGCTGGGGAGGCACGACGCCCTTCTACTCGAAGGTCGACCCCGAAGTCGCGATATTCAGCACGTCTGACGCCCTTCTGCCGATGTACCTGCAGATAAGATACAACCACGACCTCGTATACGGCATGCACGTCCGTGAGGTCCACAACAACGCGGACCGCTGCAGGACCTTCGAGCTGCCCTATCATCCGTCGGAGACACGGCTGCCGCCCGACCCCGCGGGAGAGATACTCTACACAAAGGCAAAGCAGCTCGAGGCCCTCGCGGCGATCGACACCCTCAGGGCCGAAAAGGAAAAGGCCGGAGCGGAAAAATAAGACCGGTCCGCGAAACACGCCGTGCGTCCGTCAGGTGACGAATCAGCGGGACCGGCCTGACGACTTGCGGCAGCTCAAACATGGCTTTCATTCCGGAGCTGTCCGGAACGGAACGATATGATTCAGTAATCCAAAACAAAAATCAAAATCCGAAAGGAAGGAAAAATGTCATGAAAAAGACAATCTCCATCATTCTCACCGCGATCATGCTCGTATCGGTACTCGCGATCGGAACGTCCGCGGCGACCGCCCAGGACGCCGACGTCGAGATCGCATACGGCACGCCCGTGATCGACGGTACCATCGACGACGTCTGGAACTCGGCGAAGATCTACAAGTACGACAAGTACGACTATGTAGCCAAGGCCGAAGTCACCTACGAACCCGGCCAGTTCAGATTCCTCTGGGACGAGAACTACATCTACGCCCTTTTCGAGATCAACGACACGACCCTTGCCCCCGATGAAGCGATCGTCAGCGGCCAGTGGTACACGAGAGACGGCATCGCTCTTACGATCTGCCCCTCCGAAGACAACACCAACGACACCGCCGCCGACAGCAAGAGATCCTTCTGGTTCATCATCAGGACCAACGGGACAGGCCCGAACTACAGCACCGTCAACAAGGCTGTTTTCATCACTGAAGACGAGGCTACCTATGCGGGAAGCAACGGAGACGTGCCGGCTGACAAGGCAATGTTCAGGGTATCGAAAAACAGCTCCGGATACGTGATCGAAATGAAGCTCAATATCGCGGCCGCCGGAGTGTCCGTAGGAAAGACCAAGCCGGATGACACCGTAAAGACCAACGTCATCGCCGGAGCCGCCGATTTCAAGCTTCAGGCAGGAACCAAGTTCAAATTCGACACCTGGACCAACGACAACGCCTACACCGCCGACAACACCGCCGCTAAGAGAGACCACGGCTACACCTTCGCGGACAGAACGGTCGGTTCCTACAAGAACAACTCTCTCAAGGCGACCGCCGTTCTCCTCGCCAAGCCCGAGGTGACCACCGCCGAGGTGACCACTGCCGCCGGAACTCCCACCACGACAAACATCCCCTCCACGCCTCCGACAGGTGACGCGATGACCTCCGTCATCCTCATCTCGGTCGCCGTCCTCGCCCTCACCGGCACAGCCGTGACCGTCATACTCAGAAAGGGCCGCGACTGAGCTTTCGCTGACAGAAAGGCAGCAGAAGACATGAAAAAGATTCTTTCTCTTGCGACCGCTCTCGTATTTGTCGTGTCGCTGCTCTCGGTCTTCGCGACGGCCACAGACGCCCCCGCGAAGAAGGATCCCCAGGATTACCTCATCGAAGCGATCTACGGCACTCCGATCGTCGACGGCGACATCGACGACATCTGGAAGGGCGCCCGCATCAATATGATCGAGCAGGTCTTCCAGACCGACGACATCTCGCCGATGCCCGTCGCGCGCTACCGCGTGATGTACGACGAGTTCTATCTCTATTTCCTCGTTGAGGTGACCGACACCACGATCGGCGATGCCGAGTGGGAAGCCCAGTCGCTGGGAGGCAACCTCTGGAGGAGAGACGGGGTCTCGATGACCTTCTCGCCCGACAACAACCGCGACATCACGAACGGTCAGGTCGCCCCCGCCTTCTGGTTCATCATTGCGTCCTTCGGCAACACCGCCAACTGGAACAGCGTTCCGCTCTCGGTCTTCATCACCGAAAAGGAAGGCCTTGAGCCCGCCGACGCCGGCGATTTCACGAAGCTCCCGATGGAAGACCGGATGTACGCCATCAGCTACAGGACCGACGCGACCGGGGCCAAAGTGGGATACGTCCTTGAGAACAAGGTGAATCTCAAGCCCAGGTACGAGGGCATTAAGATGGAAGCCGGAACGAAGATCGGATACGACATCTACATCAACGACAACAACCCGATCCTCTTCTCAACGTCGAGGAACAACGGACTCACCTGGACCGGCGACGTCAATTCCTACAAGAACAACGCCACCAAGGGCACGATCGAGCTTCAGGCGAAGAACATCACCTTCACCAACGACGACATCACAGAGCCGCCCGTCTCCACTGCTGAGGTCACGACCGAAGAGGTCACGACGGCTGAGGTCACATCGGGCGAAGTCACGACCGAAGAGGTCACGACCGCGGCCGGAACGGCAGAAGAGCCCACCGCGGCGGCTTCCGGAGACGATGCGACGAAAGCTCCCGAAGTAACGACGGCGCCCGCGGGCGACGGCGGATGCAAGTCATCCGCGGCGCCTGTGTTCGCGCTCATCGCGGCAGCGGCGCTCATCCCCGCCGCCGGAAGAAAACGCAGATAACCGCTCTGACGGCCATCCCGGCAGAGGCGCCCGGTCCCCGGGCCGCCCCTGCCGGGATTTTCTCCGTGAAAAAACGCCGGTTATTTAAAAAACCGCTTTATTTTTCACCGGATACATGCTATAATATAATTGTTCTTACAAAAACAGACGATGAGGCACTCATCACTCAAGGAGGATCATTTATGAACGGTAAAACCAGAAAGTTCTTTGTTTCGGCCGTCGCTCTGATGCTCTGTCTCTGCTCCGTGCTCATGTACAGCGCCTGCGGAGACACGGGCGGCACGCCCGACGGCACGACCGCCCCCGGAGCCGATTCGCAGGGCACGCCGGACGGATCGACCGAACCTGTGACCGAAGCCAGGACAGACGAGTTCGGCCGTCCCTGGATCGAAGACGGACTTCCCGAGACCGCAAATTACGACCGCGAGTTCTCAGTCCACACGAGAGGCAACGTCGAGCAGTACGAGTGGAAGGCCGATGAGGAGAACGGAACGACCCTCAACGACGCCATCTACCACCGCAACATGGTCGTCGAGGAAAAATACGGCATCAAGCTCAAGATCATAGCCGAGGGCTCCTGGTCAGACTACGCGAGCGCCTCGCTTCCCAAGATCAGGGCCAGCGTGACCGCGGGCAACGGAGCCTATGACCTGCTCGCGGGCTATGAACCCATCACCTCACTTGCCACCGAGGGCCTGCTCTTCAACCTCGGCGATTCGAAGTACATCAACTTCGAAAAGCCCTGGTGGTCCGACAGCTTCAACGAGGAGCTCTCACTCAACGGCATCAACTACTTCGGTCTCGGAGCGCTCTCGCTCTCGATGATCTATTCGATGGAGAACATCTTCGTCAACACCGACATCCTGGGTGAGATCGCCCAAGGATACAACATCTACAACACCGTCAAGAAGGGCGACTGGAACTGTGAGGAAGTCGCAAGACTCGCAAAGCTCGGCTGGATCGACAGGGACAACAACGGCAAGGCCAACCTGGGCGACAGAGTCGGACTCGCCTTCCCCGACAGCGGCAACTCCGCGTACGGTTTCCTCTTCGCCACCGGCATCGACTTCACCACCAGAGACGACGCCGGCATGCCCACCACCTCCGGACTGGACCTTGACAAAGCCTCTTCCGCCATCGACACGATAATCGATCTCTTCTACAAGACTGAAGGTGTCGCGGACAACACGACCGAGACCAAGATCAATTTCGGCGAGGGCGACTGCCTCTTCTTCTTCAGATGGCTCTACTGGGGCCAGACGCAGTACGCCGGCCAGCTCGACCACTACGGCATCGTCCCGATGCCCAAAGTCCTCGACGGCCAGGAGAACTACTACACGCCCGTCCAGGCCGGCATGCACATCTACTGCATCCCGATCGACGTCAAGAGCTTTGACGAGAACAGCATCATCACCGAAGCCCTCGCGGCGGAATCCTACAGATCGCTCATGCCGAAGTACTTCGAGGTCGTTCTGAAGTCCCGCTACGCGAAAGACATGGAGACCTCCCAGATGCTCGACCTGATGTACGAGACCGTCGGTTTCGACTTCTGCTACATCTGGAGGACCAGCCTCAACTACATGTCGAGCTTCAAGGATGTCGTCGTCAGCAAGAACAACACGCTCGCGTCGTCCTACAACACCGTCACCAAGCTGGTGAACAAAAAGCTTCCCGACCTCCTCGAGAAGCTCATGGATCCCCCGAAGGTCGGCTGACCCGGGGACCGCACAGATATCGCACTGAAAAACCGCTGTCCGGCCGCAAGGCCGGGCAGCGGATATTTTTCGCGAGTATCTTAAGGATTGAGTCTGTCGGGGCCGCGGAACACGAACTCCGCCTCCTTGATGGAGATGTCGAGGAAGAGCATCGTCAGTCTGTCGACGCCGAGTCCGAAGCCGCCGTGAGGCGGGCAGCCGTATCTGAAGAACTCGGTGTAGAACTTCACGTCTTCGCCGAGGCCCTTCTCCGCCGCGTTCGCGCAGAGCTGCGCGTAGCGGTGCTCCCTCTGCGAGCCCGAGGTGATCTCGGTGCCGCGCCAGATGAGGTCGAAGCCCTGAGGCACGCCGTGTTCGTCGCGCATGTGGTAGAAGGGGCGCTTGTCGCCCGAGAAATCGGTCACGAACATGAATTCATGTCCGAAGAGATCCTGAGCCAGCCTGTATGTGAGGTGTTCGGCGTCGGTCGTGAGATCTCCCTTTTCGGAATCGGGCACGGTATAGCCGTATCTCTGTTCGATCTCCCTGTAAATGTCGGCCACGCTCATGACCGGGAATGGCTTCTTCGGGACTATGACGTCGATGCCGTACAGGCGCTTTATGTCGTCTCCGTATTTTGCCGCGACATGCGAGATCATGTCGATGAGCAGGTCCTCCTCGAAGCTCATGACGTCGCGGAAGGAGTCGATGTAGCTGAATTCAAGGTCGAATCCGGTGAATTCGGTCGCGTGCTTTCTGGTGTACGACTTCTCCGCCCTGAAGACGGGGGCGCACTCGAAGACCCGCTCGAAGCCGGCGGCCATCGCCATCTGCTTGTAGAACTGCGGAGACTGCGCGAGGTAGGCGTTGCCGTCGAAGTAGTCGAGCCTGAACACTTCCGAGCCGCTCTCGCTGGCCGCACCGATGATCTTGGGGCTGTGGAACTCGAGGAAGCCGCGTTCCAGCAGGAAGCTGCGCATCGCGGCTGTCATCTCTGTCTGCATCCTGAAGATGAGCTGGTTCTTCTCGCTGCGCAGGTCGATCCACCTGTAGTCGAGACGGGAATCGATGGCCGAATCCTCCTTGATCGGAAGGGCGTCGGCGACCGACTCTATCTTTATCTCCTCGGGGAGGATCTCTATGCCGCCGAGCTTGACGTAGTCGTTCGCGACGGCCTGTCCGGTCACGGTGATCACCGAGTCGAGCGTCATCTCGTCGACGAGCGCGGCGAGCTCCGGGTGCTCCTCCTTGACGAGCGTCACCTGGATCTTGCCGGTTATGTCGCGCACGACGATGAAGGCCATCGTCCGCTTGTTGCGGAGATTCTCGATGAATCCGGCGATCTTCACCCTTGTTCCGGGGACTATCTCCCCTATCCTTGTCCTCTTCAGTCTGTTTTCGTTTTCCATTGATATCCGCTCCGTTCCTTCCGTCGCGCGGGGGGATCTCATCTCCCGGCCGGCGGCGTCATCATATTGCTTTTTGCTGTCTCCCGTTTTTTTGCTTCGCTCTCACGGCGCGCACAGACGGCCGGACAGATGTATTATTATACAACTCTTTTTATCCAAAGTCAATACTTTCCGGACGGAAACTCCGGGGCCGGCCTGGCAGAGAGCGGGAGACCGTAGACGGTAGATCCCGGGGCGACCTCCTGCCGCTCCGCCGGAAAAAGGCCGTTTTTCCGGGAGAAACCCGAAAAAAAACGCGTCGGGAGCGAAAAAACACTTGACACGAAAGATCAAAAGCGGTATAATATCACTACCTCTGTCGGCAGGGCTTTTTTTGTGTGTCCCAGGGAGCGCCGCAAGGCCTTCCGCGGACCCGTGAGAGCCGTTCTGCCCGCGCTTGTGCGCCGAATGCCGCCGGAGGGAGGTAGGACGCCGACCGCATTCCGGGAAAGCGTCAAATATCGATAAACAGGAGGTGCCGCCGAAAATGGCAAACGATCAAAGAGTCAAGGTCACGCTCGTATGCTCCGAATGCAAACAGCGCAACTACGACACGAAGAAAAACAAGAAAAACACGCCCGACAGGCTTGAGCTCAAAAAGTACTGCAAGTTCTGCCGCAAGCACACAGTCCACAGAGAATCCAAGTGAGGACGGCCGGAATGACAGCAGTCAGACTTACTAAACTCACATCGCTCTTCGCAGTCCTTGCGCTGGTCTTCGCGCTCTTCTGCGCCGCGTCGACGGTATGCGCCGCCGATACGGAGGCCGAAACGACCGCGGCGGCCGAAGCCGGGGAGACGGAAGCGACGGGGACAGAGCCCGAGACGACCGAACCCGCCGGAAGCGGAACGGTCACGACCGGTACCGGTACCGACACCGAAAAGAAAGGTCTCAACTGGGATCTGATCATCACCATCGGCGTCATCGGCGTAGCCGTCATCGTGCTTCTGCTTCTCTATCTCTTCAACGTCAAATTCCGCGAGCGCGTTAAGAAGTTCTTCAAGGAATACAGGAGCGAGCTCAAGAAGATCGTCTGGTCTCCCGCCCGCGACGTGAAGAAGAACACCATCGTTGTTATCGTCGTGGCCCTCGCGTTCGCGATCGCCATCGGAATCCTTGACGTAGTCTTCTCAAGAGGCTTCTCGAGCATAACGAACCTGATCACGGGCAGCGTAAGCGCAAGCTGACCTACCATGAGCGATATCAATGAAATGAACGTCGGGATGCGGTGGTATGTGATACACACCTATTCCGGCTACGAAAACAAAGTCATGATCAGCATCCAGAACACCGTGTCGAACCGCGGTCTCGGGGAGATGATCTCGAAGGTCGTCGTGCCGATCGAGCGCAAACTCGAGAAGAAGGGCGACAAGGAGGTCGAGGTCGAGCACAAGCTCTTTCCCGGATACGTACTGGTGAAAATGGTCATGACCGACGAGACCTGGCACGTCGTCAGGAACATCACCGGCTGCACCGGATTCGTAGGACCCGGTTCACGCCCCACACCGCTCACCGACACCGAAGTGGCAGACCTCGGGCTCGAAGGGGACGCGGCAGTGGATACCGCCCCCGTCCGCGAACTCAAGTTCGCCGTCGGAGACAGCGTGGAGATACGCGGCGGCGTTTTCGACGGATACTCAGGCATCGTCAGTTCGATCACCGACGACCTTTCCAAGGCTTCCGTGATGATAAAGCGCGGACGCCGCGACATCCCGATAGAACTCGAGACCGAGTACATCTATCCGGCCAAATAAGTGGGAGGAAGTCCGCCCGGCCAGGGCGCTTCCGCCAATAACCACATGGAGGTATTTTAAACTATGGCAAAGAAGATACTGGGCTACATCAAACTTCAGCTGCCCGCAGGAAAAGCGACTCCCCAGCCGCCCGTAGGCCCCGCTCTCGGCCAGTACGGCGTCGCCATTCCGGTATTCACCAAGGAATTCAACGAGAGAACAAAGAACGACATCGGCCTCATCATCCCGGTGGTCATCACCGTTTACGCCGACCGTTCGTTCACATTCATCACCAAGACCCCTCCGGCGCCCGTGCTCATCCTCAAGGCCGCCGGCATCGAAAAGGGATCGGGCGTCCCGAACAAGACGAAGGTCGCCAAACTCACCCGTGAACAGGTAAAGAAGATTGCCGAGACCAAGATGCCCGACCTCAACGCGGCGTCGATCGAAGCCGCCATGAGCATGATCGCCGGTACGGCCCGTTCGATGGGCATTACCGTCGAGGACTGATTTAGGTACAGGAGGCAATCAAAATGTCTAAGGGTAAGAAATATATCGAAAGCACAAAGCTCTTCGACAAGAGCAGGCAGTACGAGCCCGCCGAGGCGGTATCGCTCATCTGCCAGACAGCCAAGGCCAAATTCGACGAGACCGTCGAAATACACGTGAGACTGGGCGTCGACTCGCGCCATGCCGACCAGCAGGTCAGAGGCGCCGTCGTTCTCCCCAACGGAACGGGCAAGACGGTGAAGACGCTCGTCTTCGCCAAGGACGACAAGATCCAGCTCGCCCTCGACGCCGGAGCCGACTACGCCGGCGGTATGGATTACGTCGAAAAGATCCAGAAGGAAGGCTGGCTCGACTTTGACGTCGTGATAGCTTCTCCCGACATGATGGGCGTCATCGGACGTCTCGGCAAGATCCTCGGCCCGAAGGGCCTCATGCCCTCTCCCAAGAACGGAACTGTGACGCCAGACGTCGCCAGAGCCGTCAGAGAAGCCAAGGCCGGTAAGATCGAGTACAGACTCGACAAGACCAACATCATCCACTGCCCGATCGGCAAGGTCTCGTTCGGCGCCGACAAGCTGAAGGAGAACTTCGACACCCTCATCGGAGCGGTCATCAAGGCCAAGCCGGCATCGGCCAAGGGCCAGTATATCAAGAGCTGCGTACTCGCGACCACCATGGGCCCGGGTATAAAGGTCAACCAGGCCAAACTCGGCTGAGCCGGGCTGGACTGACAATAACGGCGGAAGACTGTCATATGTCTTCCGCCGTTTTTCAAAAACGAATCTGAGAGAGATATTATGAGAAGGAGAAAACAGACGATGCCGATCGAAGAACTGCGCATACCCGGTACAGGCGGTGAGAATGACATCCCGGACGGGAAGTTTTTGTCGGTCATGTTCACCGGCCCGCGTAAGGCGGGATCCGACCCCGACGAGGCGAACGGGATCATATTCAGTCTGTCGCTCCTTATCCGCGAACTGGCGGAGGAGCACGGTACCGCGACATTCATCACCGGAGGGGCACTGGGATTCGACACGCTTGCCGCCGAGGCCGTCCTCCGGGCGAAAAAGGAGCTGACCGGTATATCGCTGCGTCTGATCCTTCCCTGCGCCGGCCAGGACGCGCACTGGAGCCTGCCCGACAGGGAGCGCTACAGAAGGATATACGAGTCAGCCGACGAGAAGACCGTGCTTTCCCCCCACTATTTCAGGGGAGTCATGCATATGCGCAACAGGGCCATGGCCGACGCCGCCGACCTGTGCGTCGCTTATCTTCACGACGGCTTTACCGACGGCGGGACCGGGTACACCGCGGCATACGCGGCGAAGCGCGGCATACCGGTACTCGACATATCCGCCGCCTCCCGCTTCGCTCCGCTCTCCGGCTTCCTTCCCTGCCTGCCCGTGTGGGTCGGCGGCGAAGCCGGGGGTGACGGCGACGCGCCGTCACCCGACGACGAATACGCTGACTTCTTTCCGGTCCCGGACGGAAGGATCTTCCGCGAAGGTCACTCGTATTCGGTACGCATCGCATGCGACACCGACTACAACATTTTCATAAACGGAAAACTCGCGGGATTCGGCCAGTACTCCGACTTCCCGGGCAGGGCCGTCTACGACGAATACAGGCCCGACTTAAGACCCGGCGACAGCCTCCTTATCCGGGCCTGGCACTCGGGGATAGACTCGCTGACACACGTGCGGCATCCTCACGCCTACGCTGCCTTCGCACTGTACGAGGACGGCGTATGCCTTCCTGAAGCCTCCTCCGGGCCCCGTACGCCGTCGAAACGCTCGGACAGCTATCTGCACCGCCGCGGACGCGTGATCACGTCACAGACAGGCGCAGGCTTCCTCTGCGACGGCAGACGCGCGGACAGACCTGCGGAAGAGGGCTGCAGGCCGTCGGTGCTCTCGCACGCGGAGATAAGCGAGGTCGTCCCGCGGCCCTGCCGAAAGCTCGAGGCGGGTGCGCCCGTCGACGGCACGGAGGTCTTCCACTCCCGCGCCTCGTTCGGCTGCCGGTCCGACGCCGACCCTGCCGTGATACTGTCGAAGGCGGTATTCCGGGGGTCGGGCGGCGACGGTCTCTTCGTCATATTCGACATAGGGCGCGAGGCCGTCGGTTTCCCCGAGATCTCCTTCGACGCCCCCGACCGCGGCAGCGTCGCGTATTTCGGCTGGGGAGAGCACCTGACCGACGGCCGCTGCAGGACCGTCATCGGCGGCCGCAGATTCGGCAGCGCGTATCTCGCTCACAGGGGAAGGAACACCTTCATGCCGTCGCTCCGGCGCATCGGATGCCGGTATGTCGAGCTGTTCATCACCGGACAGCCGGAGAATGTAAGGCTGCGCTTCATTCCCGCCGTGTATCCCGTCGGCGAGCTGCCGTCGGGAATGAGCCCCGGAAGCCTCAGGGAGCGGATATGGGAGACATCGGTCAATACCCTGCGCTGCTGCATGCACGAGCATTACGAGGACTGTCCGTGGCGCGAACAGGCGCTCTACTCACTCGATTCCCGCAACCAGATGCTCGCCGGGTACACCGTCTTCGAGGACGGCAACCGCGATATGGTTAAGGCCTCTCTCGACCTCATGTCGCGCGGTCTGCGCCCCGACGGAATGCTCCCGCTTTGCGCCCCCGCCGGCCTCGACTACCCGATCCCCTTCTTCACGCTGGTCTGGTTCATACAGTTCAGGGAATACCTTGACTTTTCCGGCGACACGGCGTTCGCCTCGGAAAAGCTGCCTCTGCTGCGCCGCATCATGGACGGCATCCTCGCTCGGCGCCATGCTTCGGGACCTCTCGGCGGCCTCGTACCGCGCTTCCCCGACAGCGCCGGATACTGGAACTTCTACGAGTGGTCGCCCGGCCTCTCGGGAAACAAATACAGATACGACGAATCAGACCCGCCCGCCGAGGCGCCCTTCAACGCCGCTCTCGCCCTCGCTCTGCGCGCGCTGGCAGCGATCTGCACGGCATGCGGCGAAGAGGCGGCGGCGTCGCTCTGTTCGCGCGAGGCGGATGAGGTCACTGCCGCTGTGAGGAGGACCTTCCTCCGTCCCGACGGTTTCTTCGACAGCTTCACCGACGGCCCCGCCCGCGGCTCCGACTCCTCCCGTCTTTCGCTGCTCACGCAGGCGCTCTGCCTGCTCTGCGGCGCCGCGGACCGCGGGGAGTCGGAGCGGTGCGGGCTCTGCCGGACGGTCGCGTTGAACGGCGGGACATCGCCCGCGGAGTCGTCCCCGCGCCATGACGGGCCTGCCGCCTCATCCTCCGCCGGCCCTGTCCCCGCGACGCTGAGCATGTTCTGCTTCAGATACGACGCCCTGCTCTCCGTCGACCGGGAAAAATACGCCTCTGTGATCATCGACGAGATCGACCGCACGGGCAGATATATGCTTGAGCGCGGCGCGACGTCCTTCTGGGAGACCCTCCGGGGAGAGGCCGATTTCGGCGGAGCGGGCTCGCTCTGCCACGGCTGGAGCGCGGTATTCCCGCACTATTACAGGCTCCTCTCCGAATGATACCGCGGGCGGCCGCTCCTCCCTGCCGCACGCACACCTCTGCAGAAAAGAAACAGCCCGCCGGCCTTCGGCCGCGGGCTGTTTCTTTTCCGTTTCGGCGCCTGTCGCCGATCGGGTATAATGAAATTCAAAAGGGATCCACGGCTGCCGCCGGTGTCCGGCAGAGCCGGAGGCGCGGTCAGGACAGCACGATATACATCACTATGATAAGCACTACGAACACACCCGACAGTATGGGCGTGAGCTTGTTGAGCAGCTTATCGAGACGCGATCCTCTTTCCTTGCCGAGGAATGTATCCGCGGCACCCGAGATGACCCCGGACATGCGGCTGTCTTTTCCCGACTGAGCCAGGACGGCTATGATCAGAAAGAGCGCTATGACCATTATGACTATCCCGAGCACTATTTCTATGGGCGACATTGCGTGACCTCCTCTTCAGGTATCGTGCCGCTGCGGAGACGTTTCCGCAGAGCCGATGATTATTATACCACTTTGAAAAATATATGTCAAGTTTTTTCGTCGAAAAACCTAAAATCCGGGGGTATCAGTTCTTTTCGACGAGTATCTCCCTGACCGACTCGATCTGTTCGAGCGGGACGCCGATCTTCGTCAGATAGTTCGTCGCCTTTTCGCGGTAGGTGCTGCCGCTCGCCGCCCTGACGGGAGCCATGACGGTGGTGAATCTCTCGTAGGTGCGCTTGCTTCCGATGTTGGCGAAGTTCGAGAAGAGATAGTCGCGGGCCATCACTTCGTAGTCGACGCCGCATACACATTCGATGAGGAAGGCGATGACGCCGGTGCGGTCGGTGCCGATCGAGCAGTGGAAGATGAGCGGGTAGTTGTCGGGATCGGCAAGTATCGCGAAGGTGTCCTTCACCATCTTCTTGCCTTCGGCGTCGGACAGGATGGTGTCGTGATAGACGGCCGGGCAGAGATAGTATCTGATCTGGTCGCCGCCCCAGCTGGTCATCGGCTCGCTTCCGTCGGCCTTGAAGCCGTTCTGGTAAAGTCCCGCGTCGTTCACCGAACCGCGGAAGTCTATCTCGGCTCTGATCCCCAGCTCGACGAGTTTCTTCTTTCCGGATGAGGTGATCGACGGAGTCTTGCTGTAGTTGGGATTGAGCCTGCCGCATCTGAAGATCAGATTCTGACGGATGACCCCGCCTTCGCACTCCTTGCCGCCGAGGTCGCGGAAGTTCGCGACGCCGTCGACATCGAGCGTGCGGGGGCCGTCGAGCGTCATGAAGCTCGAGACCTTGCTCTCGAGCGTGAACTCGGAGCCGTCTGCAGCCCGCAGGTTCGCCGTGACTTTCCAGTAGTACCTGGTCTTTATGAGAAAATCGAAGCCGCGGCTCCTGTCGTACTCGAAGTAGCGCGACGAATAGGTCTTTGCTCCCTCAAAGTCCTCGTTGGGGCTGAGGTAGAGGGTGTACTTGAGCAGCTCGGTATCCTCCGGAACGCCTGACAGCGCCCACTTGAAGACGGGAGTGCCCTGAGTGCTCTGCTCGAGCACGCCTTCGGCGTATTTGTTCACGCTGTCGACTGAATCGGCGAGGTACTTCTTCTGAAGCGGGGTGTGGGTGTCGAATTCCTCGAATTCATTGAGGACGATGCCCTGTTTTTCGGGTATCTCCGCGGTGTAGCTGTAGCCGCATACGGTGCAGGTATAGGTCATGACGCCGGGCGCTCCGACCTCCGCCTCCTTCGTCACGGTACCGGCGTCGAAGGTGTGCTCGCCCGCCTCGGTGACGTCGCAGCGTCCTGCAGTGCAGCTGCGCGAGTGTGTCTTTTCGTCGGTCTGCCATTCGGTGAAAACGTGCTCATGGCTGCACGACGCAAGAATCGGGAGTAGTGCGAGGACCGCCAGCGCGACCGCCGCGGCCCTTGTGGCTTTTCCGATTGTCATCTGTTGTCTCTCCGTTGTTGATTTAATGAATGCTTATTATACAACAAATCCCCGGATTTGTCAATCCCGGGAAGTCGGAAGAGGCTAAGACGCCGGATTCCAGTGAATTCCCAAAGTAAATTCCACAGTGGAATTTGAAGTGGAATTTAGTATGGGAAGAAAAATGTGGTAGAATTTAGTCTGGGAAAAGGAGGCACCAGACTATG
>JAEEGL011131195.1_pt1 | contig 47758 bp, 40 predicted proteins | sample 9134231 | NCBI WGS metagenome assembly JAEEGL01 (sample SAMN16246548, study PRJNA631951) | gut metagenome | biome: gut microbiome; feature: rumen; material: fiber-attached | host: Bos | place: Iran: Karaj | collected 2018-10 | reverse complement strand
TCGTTCGGCACAAACGGCGTGTCGCGCAGCATCTTTTCCACAACAGGATGACGCCCCTCCTGAATCGAGATGACGCGGTTGTCATGCATGGCGGGACAAACGTAGTTGTTCTCTTGCGCGGTCAAGGCAAAACTGCACAGCACGTCGAGCGTTGCGAGTGCAGACGCAGTCATCTGCAGACGGTGATATTCATCGGCAACCGCCTTGCGCACCTGGCAGAAAATCTCATATTCCAGCTTAATCGAGCGTTCCTGTGCGCCAAGCACCTTGCTCTCCAGCTCTTTGAGTTCCTGCGTGATGTATCGTTCACAGTTTGCAAGCGTCTGTTTACGGATATAAGTTTCGGGAACCAACTCCTTATAGGAATTGGTCACTTCGATATAATAACCGAACACGCGGTTGTAACCGATGCGCAGCTTCGGGATGCCGGTTTTTTCTTTTTCCGCCGTTTCTATAGCGGTGATATAAGCTTTGCCGTTCTTCTCAATATCGCGCAGCTCATCGAGTTCCTCGTGGAACCCGTCGCAGATCAGACCGCCTTCGCGCAAAGTAAACGGCGCGTCCTCACTGATTGCGGAATGAATCAGATCGAACAAATCCTCCAGCAGATCAATATTGCCGCAAAGCTGCCGTAGCAGGGCGCTTTTCGCGTCGGTAAGCTGGGATTTGATGCCCGGGAGTTTTTGGAAGGTTTGTTTCAAAGCATTGAGATCTTTGGCGTTCGCAGTCTCATAAACCACACGAGCCACCAGACGCTCCATATCATAAACGCCGGAGAGCGCTGCGGAGATTTCACCGCAGACCATCGGCGACTGCACCAGCTCTTCCACAGCATTCTGCCGTTTAAGAATCGGCGGAAGCTGCACAAGGGGCTTTTCAATCCAGCTGCGCAGCAGACGTTTGCCCATGGCAGTACGCGTCTGATCCAACACCCACAGAAGGGAGCCTTTCTTCTCACGGTTGCGCATGGTCTCCACGAGTTCCAGATTGCGGCGTGACGTAAAATCGAGCTGCATGCTCTGCTCATCATGATAGAACGTAATCTCTTGTACCGAAGCGAGGTCTTTTTTCTGCACCGTTTGCAGATACTGCAGCGCAGCACCGACAGCGACCACCGCCGCAGGCGCGTCCATCAGCGTGCTCTGGCGGCACTTTTCAAGCCCGAACTGCTGCACACATCGATCAAAGCATGTGGTATAGTTGAAGTCATCGTCCTCACCCAGCTCACACGCCGCTTCCATCTTTGCAGAAATAAACGAAGAAATGAACTTGCTGTCAGCAGCGGTTCGGTTTAAAAGGATTTCGCTCGGTTGAAAAACGCCGAGTTCGTTGGTCAGCTTTTCTTCCCGTTTTTTGCCGGAAAAGGATGTGACCTCCAAGCTGCCGGTAGAAATGTCGACAAAACAGATACCGCCCGATTTGTCATCCAGAAACAGACAACAAAGATAGTTGTTGCGCGCGTCATCGAGCATGCTGTTTTCAAGTACGCTCCCCTTTGTTACAATGCGCGTAACTTCGCGTGTGACCAGTCCCTTGGCAAGCGCCGGATCCTCGGTCTGCTCACAGATGGCAACTTTATAGCCCTTCTGCACAAGCTTTGCAATATAACTGTCTGCGGAATGGAACGGCACGCCGCACATGGGGGCGCGCTCTTCCAAGCCGCAGCTGCGGCCCGTCAAGGTCAGCTCCAGTTCCTTTGACGCGATTTTGGCGTCGTCAAAGAACATCTCGTAAAAATCACCGAGACGATAAAAAAGGATGGTATCTGCATACTGGCGTTTGATTTCCAGATATTGCTTCATCATCGGTGTGACTTCAGTCATGGTTGGGTAACGTCCTTTCTTTCAGAGCTGACCTCAGGGATTAAATCAGTGGTGGCAGTCGGAATGGCAACAGTCGCAGTCACCGCCACAGTCATGCGGTTCTGGTTCGCAGGTTGCCGGATCTGCGCCGTTGACGCAGAGACCGAGCAGCTGCATCACATAGTTCATCAGATCGTCGATATCATGACGCGCAGCTTCATACTCCTGCATATTTTTGTTTGCCATAAAAGTGCCGTATACTTCGTTGAACTGCTTTTCAAAGGCAGCCATCGCCTCATGATTCGGCTCTTCTTTGGATGCTTCCTGCTGATAATTCATCTGCAGCAGCTGAATCTGACCCATCAGATCAAGCAGCTCGGGATCTTTTTCGTTGGCCTCGCGGGCAGCGGCAAAGCGCAGATAACGCGCGTCCTGCTGAATCGCGGCGCCGAGTTCTCTTGTGAGTTTGATGACGTCCATGGGAATCGTCCTCCTTAAAAATGATGATCTATGATACACAAAGCGATAACGCTTGTTACAACTTTGCAATCAATACAGTTTACCTTTTAATACCCAGGTTTTCGGTTCGGTCACTTTCACACAGCAGAAGGAGCCGATCAGGGATGCATCGCCTGGGAATTCTATGATAACATTGCCTTCCGTGCGCCCGGAGAGCAGACCGTCCTTCGTTGTTTCTTCCACCAGAACACGGAAGACCCGTCCCTTTATCGCAGCCGTGCGCGCACCTGCAATCGTTTCCTGCAAATCGGTCAGCGCTTTAAACCGGCGGTTCTTTTCCGCACGGTCAAAAGGATCCGGCATTGCGGCGGCTTTTGTACCCGGACGCGGAGAAAAGATGAAGGTGAACAAGGATGTGTACCGCACCTGTGCAACCAGAGACAGTGTATCTTCAAATTCCTGCGCCGTTTCGCCCGGGAATCCGACAATGATATCACTCGTAATCGAAAGATCCGGCATTTTTTCCCTGGCATATGCAATCAAAGAGAGATACTTCTCCCGGTCGTAATGACGGTTCATCTCCTGCAGCACGCGGTCGTTGCCGGACTGAACCGGCAGATGCAGATGCTTTGCAACCTTTTCACAAGACGCCATGGTGTCGAGCAGTTCTTTTGTACAGTCGCGCGGATGGCTGGTCATAAAACGAATCCAGAAGTCGTCTTCGATGTCATTGATTGCACGCAAAAGCGCCGGAAACTGCACGGATGCATCTTGATCCTTGTTATAGGAATTGACGTTCTGCCCAAGCAGCGTGATTTCTTTATAACCCGCAGCAATCAGCTGTCTTGCTTCCTCCACAACAGCATGGAAATCGCGGCTGCGTTCTCTGCCGCGCACATAAGGCACAACGCAATAAGAGCAAAAGTTGTTGCAGCCGTACATAATCGGCAGCCACGCCTTAAACGTGCCGTCGCGGTGAACCGGCAAGCCTTCCACAATGTTGCCGTCGCCACCGGACAGATCAAACACGCGTTTGCCTGTGCACAGGCAGCGATAGAGAAACTCCGGAAGCTTATGAATCACATGGGTACCGAACACGAGATCGACATACGGATAGCTTTTTTTGATCTTATCCGCCACATAGGATTGCTGCATCATGCAGCCGCAAAGTGCAAGAATGCGTCCACGGTCGGCTTCCTTCCACGCTTTGCGTTTGCCGACGTTGCCGAATACACGGTCCTGCGCATGCTCACGGATGGCGCAGGTATTATACAGCACCAGATCTGCGCTGTCGATCTCTTCCGTCAGCGTATAGCCGAGTGATTGAAGGATTCCCTTGATTTTTTCGCCGTCTGCAACATTTCCCTGACAACCATAGGTGTGAACAAATGCACGGGGCTTGTCTTCAGGAAAACGAGACCGCAGCACAGTTTCCACCATGGCGGTATATTCTTTTTGTTTGTCGAGTTCCGCCTGCGGCACTGCAAAGCGGGATGATAGAGTCTGTTCCTGCAAAACCGGTTCCTCCGCATTCAATCGTTATGTTTCCTCGTTATTCTTACTGAGTGCCACAAGCTTTTTCAGCCGGTGATTCACAGCCGACCGCGTCATGGGCGGCGAAAACAACGCTCCGAGCTCCGACAGGGAAGCGTCCGGGTTCTCTTCGCGCGCGTTTGCCACTTGCTGCAGTTCCGGCTCAAGCAAAGCGTATTTGCCGCTTTCGTGCAGGGCACGGATGGCATAGATCTGTTCACATGCGGCAGCGGCGACACGGGTCGTGTTGGCGTCGTCAAAGTTTGTGCGCCGATTGGAAACATTGCGGAAATTCTTATAGATTTTGATATGTGCAATCTCGAACGCAGACATAGAAGCGCCCATGAGATGCAGCAAATCTTCAATGCTTTCGCTGTCTTTGATATAGATCACGTTGACATAGCGGCGCACCATATGCTTCGCTTTGATGCCGGATTCTGTCAACAGCTTCAAAAGATCAAAGCTCAGCGTTCGATACGGCACAACAAATTCAAGATGATAGCTTTTATTGGGGTCGCTGACGGTGCCGCAGGCAAGAAAAGCGCCCTTGAGAAATGCATTATGGCAGCAGTTGAGGCCTTCTTCGTCGCTGCTTTCGTTCAGCAAGTTCGCACGGTTCACACGTAGCAGCGCTTCGTTGCCGCTGACGGAGAACGCAGACAACACCTGCGAAATCTCACCAACCGGCACGCTGACTGTATATTTTCCCGCGTCGGAAATCTTTGTCTGTGCCTGTACGTGTGCCTGTTGATCGAGCAGTGCTACATACGTTTTTGCCACACAGTCGTGGTCGGTCATAATGGAAATGCCCTGCGGTGAAAACTCGCGGGAAAACAACAGCATGCCGTATGCCATTGCGTGCAGACAGCAAGGCGACTGCGGCAGATTTGCAGCAATCTCTTCTTTGACCGAATGAGAAAACGACATAAGGCACACCTCCGTTCCGTCTTTAATGCTAATTTATCTCATAATATCGCGATGACTGACGCTCGCGCGGTATTTATCCTGGAAATGCTGATAGAATAATTGGGCAAACGTCACCGAGCGATGATGTCCGCCGGTGCAGCCAAAAGCAAAAATCAGCTGGCTGCGCCCCTCTTTCTGCGCAAGTTCAACAGCATAATCACAAAAAGTCTCGAGCTTTTCCAGAAAAGCTTTGGATTGTTCGCTGTCCATCACATAAGCACGCACAGGCTCGTCCAGCCCGGTCTGATGCTTCAGCTCCGGCACATAAAACGGATTGGGTAAAAACCGCACGTCAAACACAAAATCCGCATCATTGGGAATGCCGTGCTTGAAGCCGAAAGACATACAATGCAGATGCAGCGTCTGCTCCTTCTTGTCGGAAAACATACCGAGCACACGGACGCGGCACTGCATCGCAGACAGGTTGCTCGTCTCCAACAGATAATCCGCTTTGGCACGCGCCTGTGAAAGCAGTTTGCGTTCCATCGTCAGCGCCTGCTGCACGGAATTTGTCTCCCCCTGCAGCGGATGGCGGCGGCGTGTTTCTTTATAACGCTTAATGAGCACGTCATCATCTGCATCCAGAAACATCAGCTTATACGGAATCTGCAGCTCTTTCAGCGTATCAAAAACATCGAACAGTTCGGAAAAGGACTGCCCTGCGCGTACGTCGGTCACAACGGCGACACGTGCATGTTCCTGCGTTTTTGTTAACAGCTGCGCAAACACGGGGATCAGCTGCGCAGGCAGATTATCGACACAGAAGAAGCCAATATCTTCCAGTGCGTTCATCACGCACGATTTACCTGCGCCGGACATACCGGTTATCACAACGAATTCCATCCTAGATTCTTCCTTTTAGATACACTTAATCTCCGGCTCAAGCAGTACGCCAAAGCGATCGAGTACTGTTTTCTGACAATAAGCAATCAGATCCGTCACATCCTTAGTCGTGGCGTTTCCGATATTGATGATAAACCCGGCATGTTTTTCACTGACCTGTGCGCCGCCGATGGTTTTCCCCTTCAGACCGCACTGTTCAATCAACGCCCCTGCAAAATGCTTTTCCGGTCGTTTGAACACACTGCCGGCGCTCGGATACTCAAGCGGCTGCTTCTCTTTGCGGCGACCGAGCAAATCGCGCATTTCCGCTTCAATCACAGTCGGATCTCCCGCGGAAAGCTGCATCACTACAGATGTGATCACAACGTCCATCGACTGAAAGACGGAGCCACGATAGGTAAAGTGCAGCAGATCGCCGCTCATTTCTCCGGGACAACCGTTTTTGTCAAGAAAGCGTACACAGCTGACGACGTGTTTCATTTCTCCGTTGTACGCGCCGGCGTTCATATACACAGCGCCGCCGACCGTGCCGGGGATCCCGTAGGCAAACGCAAGACCGGAGAGGCTCTCGTCGAGCGCAAATTTGCAAACCTTGGCAAGCGTTGCGCCGGCGCCGGCTTCAATTTTACAACCGTCAAGCCGACGGACATCATCCAAACCTTCCCCGATCCGGATCACCACACGGTCCAGACCCTCATCGGGCACAAGCAGATTGCTGCCGTTGCCGAGAATGAACGGCGTTTCCCCGAATTGAGCGCACAGCTGCAGCGAAAGCGCCAGCATCTGCTCGTTCTGCGGCATAATAAACAGCCGCGCATTGCCGCCGGTACGGAAGGTCGTATGGCGGGACATGGGTTCATGCAAGGTATAGGGAATCTGTTTGTCTGACAAACAGTTCAAAAGCTGATTCAAAACAAACGCCTCCGTTATGCGTCTAATAATGCCGCGCCGATAATACCGGCGTCGTTGCCGAGCTTTGCACGGCAGATTTCAGTTTGTGTCATGCAATAGCGGCTGTAGCGATACTGCTCCACATAGGCACGAACCGGAGCAAGCAGCGTTTCGCCTTCATTGGAAATACCGCCGCCGAAGCAGATCATTTCCGGCTGCATGGCATTGATGATATTCACAGTGCCGACAGCCACATACTTTTCATATTGTCTGACGACCTTTGTTGCCCACTCGTCGCCAAGACGCATTGCGTCATAGGCAGTTCTGCCGCCGGCATTGTTGATGTCGCCGCCCGTCAATTCCCACATTTTGGATTCCGGGTGCTGCTGCATCATCTCTTTTGTTTGCTTCACAAGCGCCGTTGCAGATGCGTAACGTTCCCAGCAGCCGATACGACCGCAGTTGCAGGGCTCGCCGTCAAATTGAATCGAGATGTGTCCGAGTTCTCCGCCGGCGCCGTTGCAACCGGACCAGATCTTGCCGTTCACAACAATGCCACCGCCGACGCCGGTGCCCAGTGTCACAGCGACAAAGCTGTTTTTGCCAACACCTGCACCCGCCATCGCTTCGCCAAGCGCCGCGGCATTCGCGTCATTTTCCAGATAATATGGCACATCTAGCATACTCTTGAGGATTGCAACAGCAGGCACCTTGTCAAATGCAAGGTTGTTGGCATATTCAATGACGCCGGCTTCCTTATTGACAGTGCCCGGCGTGCCGATGCCGACCGACTGAATCTCATTCGTGGAGATGCCCGCGTCGTCGCAGGCAAGCCGGATTGCTTCCACGATATCCTTGAGAATTTCCTCAGCAGGACGCGGCATATTGGTCTTTTTTCCGCCTCTGCCGATAATCTGTTTGTTTTCGTTCACCACGCCGACCGCGATATTCGTGCCGCCGAGATCTACACCGATTCTATACATAAACAACGCTTCCTTTCTTTTTTCGTGTAATTAGAAATTGCTCCAAAGCTCCAGCTCATCTTCCTGCGGAATCAGATCTTCCACGATTCCGAGATTGTGCATCAGCTCGCGCGCGGCGTTATATCCCATCTTTTTCTGACGGTTATTCATGGCCGCGACTTCGAGAATGATGGCAAGGTTACGACCGGGCTTGACCGGCACAACCGTGTACGGCACGCTGACGCCGAGAATGTCAATGGTCTCGTTTTCAATTCCCATACGGTCATAGACCTTATCAGCGCTCCAAGGCTCCAGTTCGATCACCATATCGATTTTTTCCGACAGTTTAACCGCACCCATACCGAAAATTCGCCGCGCATTGATGATACCGATACCGCGCAGTTCCACAAAGTGGCGGATATTGTCGGGGGCTGAACCGACAAGCGTTTTTGCGCCTGTCTTTTTGATTTCCACCGCGTCGTCCGCAATCAGGCGATGACCGCGCTTGATCAGCTCAACCGCAGTTTCACTTTTGCCGACGCCGGAATCGCCGAGAATCAGAACCCCTTCACCGTAAACCTCCACAAACACACCGTGACGCGTGATGCGTTCGGCAAGCTTCACGTTGAGGTATGCAATCAACGTTGCCATAATGCGCGAGGTGGAATCGTTGGTGCCGAGCACAGGAACTTCATAGGTATGGGCCAGGGAAAGAATATCCTCGGGGCATTCAATTCCACGCGTGACAACAATGGCAGCAGGTCGGCTGGACATGAACGAAAGCGTGCGCTCCGCGCGAACCTCGTCCGTCAGCGTATTGAGGTATTCAACCTCCGTGATGCCGATGAAATTGATGCGCTCATTGTCGAAGTAATTTTCATATCCGGCAAAAAACAGTCCGGGGCGATTCACGTCCGGCGACGTGATCCGGATCTCCTGCGCGTCGCGCGGCAAATAAATCTCCTCCATCGGATTATCTTGCAGCAGCTTCGATAATGTTACGGAATACTTGGAACCCATGGCATCACCCCATCAGATAGTTAGACTAATATATTATAATATAAAAATTGCATTCTGCCAACTGTTTTTTTCATATTTTTTGAAAAAATAAAACTTGCACAAAATGTTTTGCTTTTTCAGGAAAAGTGTGTATAATAAAACCCAGAAACAAACGAAAGGACGATTCCTTTGTTCTCTTGTGTGCAATCCATCGGTCTGTTCGGTATGCAGACCTATCCCGTTGCTGTTGAGACAGCTCTGGAAAACGGGATGCCGCGCATCGACATTGTCGGTCTGCCCGATGCTGCGGTCAGCGAATCGCGCGACCGTGTGCGCGCGGCCATGAAAAACAGCGGGTTTCTGTTCCCGAATGCGCGCGTCACAATCAATCTCTCCCCTGCCGACAAACGCAAGGAGGGACCGATGTATGATCTTCCGATCTTTGTATCCGTATTGAAAGCGAGCGGACAGCTTGCCGCCGATACGGACGGCTGTGCGTTCATCGGTGAGCTGTCGCTGTCGGGCAAGGTTCGAAAGGTCAACGGCATTTTACCGATGGTGATTGACGCCAAAGAGCGCGGGCTGAAAGCCATCTATCTGCCGTTTGACAATGCAGCCGAAAGCTGCGCTATCACCGGAATTGACATTTACCCTGTGCTTTCCTGCAGGGATCTGATCCGCCATCTCAAAGGAGAAAAGCGTATCCGCAAGGCAGACCGGCAAACATTTCCTGCGTTCGAGCCGCAAAACCCGGAGGTGCTCGATTTTGCTGACGTCAAGGGACAGTTTCAGGTCAAGCGCGCACTGGAGATTGCAGCCGCCGGCGGTCACAATACGTTGATGATCGGTCCGCCGGGTTCGGGCAAAAGCATGCTCGCCAAACGCATTCCAACCATTCTGCCGGACATGACACCGCAGGAGTCGCTGGACACGACCAAAATTTATTCCATTGCTGGCGTGTTGTCGAACCATCATTCGCTGGTGCTTTCGCGCCCGTTTCGCGCGCCGCATCATTCAATCTCCCCGGCCGTACTTTCCGGCGGCGGACAGATACCCAAGCCGGGCGAACTGTCGCTTGCACATCACGGTGTTTTGTTTCTGGATGAACTGCCGGAGTTTCCGCGGCAGACCATGGAAACACTGCGACAGCCGATGGAAGACGGCTGCATCACAATCGCACGTGTGTCAGGCTCCATCACCTATCCGTGCGACGTGATGCTCGTTTGCGCCATGAATCCATGCCCTTGCGGCTTCTACGGACACCCGACGAAAAAATGCACCTGTCCGCCGCATGCCCCGGCAAAATACTTAGCTAAAGTCAGTGGTCCCTTGCTGGATCGTCTGGATATTCATATCGAAGTACCGCAGGTGGAATTTGATAAGCTCTCTGACGAGCAGCCCGGCGAAGCCTCCGCAAGCATCCGGGCGCGGGTCAATGCGGCCAGAAAGATTCAGCAAGCACGTCTGCAGGGCAGCGGCATCACCTGCAATGCAAAAATGACCGCATCACAGACCCGAGCCTTCTGCCGCATTGATGAAAGCGGAAAAAAGCTGCTGGAACGCTCGTTCGATCAGCTCGGTCTGTCCGCCCGCGCCTATGATAAAATTTTGCGTGTGGCCCGGACGATTGCCGATTTGGAAGGCAGCGAAAGCATTGCGGCGTATCACCTTGCAGAAGCAGTGCAATACCGCGCACTTGACCGCAAATTCTGGAAATGAATCGAATATAAAAGGGTAATGATAATGGAGATTCAAAACAAGCTCTCTTTTGGGTTGATGCGCCTGCCGGTGCGCACCAAGCTGACACCGAACCTTGTGGATCAGACCGCCGTCAATAAGATGGTCGACTGGTTTTTGAAGGAAGGCTACCGTCACTTTGATACGTCGGTCGTCTATCACGGGGGCAGCAGTGAAACCGCATTTCGAGACGCTGTTGCAAAACGTTATCCGCGTGATGCGTTCACGATTACCGACAAGATGCCGATGTTCATGATCAAAACGAAGGCGATGCTTGAACCGATGTTCCGGAAAGAACTCGACCGATGCGGCGTCGAGTACTTTGATTACTACTGGCTGCACGCGCTCAACGAAAAAACGTTTGCGACCTGCGAACGCATTGGTGCGTTTGAATGGATGGCGCAAAAGCAGAAGGAAGGCAAAATCGTCCACACGGGCTTTTCCTTCCATGACAGCGCAAAGGTGCTGGACAATATTCTGACAAAGCACCCGGAAGTGGAATACGTGCAGCTTCAGATCAATTATCTTGACTGGGAAGACGAGAAGGTGCAGTCGCGCCTTTGCTATGAGACCGCAAGAAAGCACGGAAAACGCGTGATGGTGATGGAGCCGATCAAAGGCGGCGCGCTCGCGAATGTGCCGCCGGCCGCAAAAGCAATTCTGGAAAAAGAAGATCCGTCGATTTCCCCTGCCGTCTGGGCACTGCGGTTCTGTGCCTCACTGGAAGGCGTGGATTTTGTGCTTTCCGGCATGAGCGATCTCAGGCAGCTCAAGGAGAACACCGCCGCGTTTCAAAAGATGGAACCGCTGACAGACGGACAAAAAGAAATGCTGCAGCGCGTTGCACAGATCATCCGTTCCGGCATTGCGATTCCTTGTACCGCTTGCCGCTACTGCGTGGACGCCTGCCCGAAGGGCATTGCTATTCCGGATTATTTCGCAGCTTATAATGAATATGACAGCAGCAAACGCAAAGCTGTTCCCACGTTTGAAACCTATGCGGCACAAAACGGCAAGCCGCACGAATGTATTGCCTGTCATGCGTGCGAAAACCACTGCCCGCAAAATCTGCCGATTGCGGCGCTGATGATTCAGGTCAAAGACAGATTTGAAGCATAGTTTCCATAATCATAAAAAACAGAGGCTTAACGCCTCTGCTTTTTTATGTGTAGAAATCAGATTGCAGCGTCCGCAGCCGGAAGCAGTGAAATGGAGAAAGCCAACAGATACTGCGCAATGTAATAGGTCAGATGATTAATAAAGAAATTTGTGGGATTATTCTTTTCTTTCGGTCCGAAGTACATGGGCGACAACACGAGATCAGAGATCAGGAACATGACGCCGCCGACCGCGCAGCAGATGAACGCAGGCTGCTTTGTAACAACGGCGGCAAGCATACTGGTGCCTGCCATTCCGGCAACCACAATGCCGTACAATGCAACCGTCAGACGAAATTCACCGTAGTTTTGTTTCATCGGTTTTTCTGTCACAAGCACAAACACAACGACGATTGCGGCGAACAACGCCGGAATCCACAGCAGCTTCAGCGGAATGCCGGCTGTCATAATGATAGCCGGGATATAAAACAGATGACCGATTGCGAATGAGACAAACCCCGCATACAGATACTTTCTGTCGTCATCCGGATAGACCCACTTCTGATCCAGATAAATATCGCCGAGCATACCGAACACAAGACCGGCAAGAATCATCACGCCGTATTGATACTGCGAGTGATTCTGCACGAGAGCAATGACCGCAGTGATGATAAAGAAGATACTGATCATATTCTTCAAAAACACGCCGCCGACACTGCGATGTTTATGGCATTTGATGACGAACAACACAAAGAATACAAGTCCGATTGCAAGTGAACCATAGATCATAACCGTTTCTCCTTCTTTCCTACAACACGATATGTTTTTCTAAACGAATCAAGAACCGGATCAATCAGAAATCTCTATCCCGCGCTCTTTACGCATCACAGCAAGCTCTGCTGTGATTTTCTTCTTCTTATCGCCAACGATATCATAGAAGAACAACGGCACGGCGCAAAGCAGCAAACTGATGCCCGGTACGATGGAAACGAGCGCATACATGCCGAAATTCTGTCCGAGCGACATAGACTGCGCAATGGCAAGTGCAGCAGTCGGATCGGCAGCATTCAGGTTTTTCGGGTCAATCTGCACAATCAGATACATCGCGATGATCATGACCGTTGCAAACGCGTTGCCGAGCTTATTGACAAACGACTGGCACGCAGAGCCGAGCGCGTTGTCGCGATGCCCGGTCTGCCATTCCATAAAGTCAATGCAGTCAAACACCATCGCGCCGGAAACGTTGTTGATCACGCCGAGCGGAATTGCGGAAATAATCATAAACGGGATGCAGATCAGCAGATTCTTGGTAAACCAGCCAACCAGCAGTGTGATGACGCTTGCGCCGAAACCGCCGAGGCAGGAAACGATCATTAACGTGCGGTATTCAAACTTTTTATACAGCTTCGGCAAGAAGATCATGGCGCCGAACATACCGACAGCGGCGCAAATCTGAATGATCATCTGGATCTTACTCATATTGGAGCTGAACGCTTCTGCGGTGGTCGGTCTTTGTCCGATATAAAAGCCGGCATAGCGTGCCACATGCGGTGCAGCGGACTGCAGCATATAACGACCGAACGAAAGCGTGCCGGAAAGCACCACAAGCATCAGCGGCTTGCAGCGGAAAATCCGCGACAGCGTGGACGGTTCGCCGGGCGCACGTTTGGTGGCGTTCGGATGTACGATACGTTCCTTGATGCCGAACGAGGAGAGAATAAACAGCGGCATACCGATCAAAGACATGGAGATTGCCATGATCGCATATTTGGTGGCAGAGTCCGAAATAAAGAAGCCAACAATAATCGGCAGCGCGACCGTCACCGCAGAACCGATGCCGCCGACGGTACGACCGTAGGAAATGATGGTACCGCGTTCCGCCGGATTCGGCGTCATCACGTTCGGCATACTCCAGAACGGCACGTCGGACGACGTGTAAACCATACCCCAAAGCACATAGACAACTGCAACATAGATATACAGCAATTTGCTCTGGCTGCCGGCTTCAAAGCCGAGCGGACGGATGAACATGAGAATCGTCAGAAGCGCAATCGGAATCGCCGTAAAGACCGGATAAGGCTTCATGCGTCCCCACTTGGTCGTGTGACGATCAACAATCATGCCCATCAGCGGGTCGTTCACCGCGTCCCAGACACGTGCAAGCAGCATCAGCATGATCACGAACCAGGGCGTGAGCATCAGCACGTTCATGTAGAAGTCGGTGATATAGCTGGACATGCAGCTGTAGACCAGACCCTGACCGAGCGCTGCCACCGCATAGGTCACCGACTCACGTCGGCTTACATACTTTTTCTCTTCCATAAGAACCTCCTTTTAATCACTCTGAGTCCGCCCTTCCACGTTTGCGGCGAAAGCAGAACCAGCATGGGGAATAACTCGAGTCTGCCGGCAAGCATGTCAAAGATCAGCACAATCTTTGACAGCGGCGAAAACATACTGTAGTTTCCGCGCGGACCGACCAACCCGAGACCGGGTCCGATATTGTTCATTGTAGCGGCGACCGCTGTCAGCGACGTGTCGATGTCGAATTCATCGAACGCGATCAGCAGAACACTGAACACGTAAATCAGAATCAGCAGGATGAAATAGGAATAAGTCCCCTTCATCACATCCTCGCCGACCCGCTTTTTGTCGAGTTTCACAATATTTACACCGCGCGGATGCACAATGGAAAGTATCTCACGCACCGAGCTTTTGAACAGCAGAATCAAGCGCGAGACCTTCATGCCGCCGCCGGTGGAGCCGGCCATGGCTCCGCAGAACATCAGGATGAAGAGCAGGTAGCGGGACACCTGCGGCCATTCGTTGAAATCGCTGATGGCAAAACCGGTGGTAGACATCACCGTAGCAACCGAAAACGCGGCGTTATGGAACGCATCGAACAGATGACCGTTGTAGATCGGTTTATAAACGTTCCATGTAATGAGAGCGACAGACGCCAGAAAGATACCGAGGTACCAGTGCAGCTCCTCGTTTTTAGCCGCCTGCTTCAGCTTCTTTGAAAGGATGAGATAATAGATGGAAAAGTTTGTGCCGAACAGAACCATGAATACCGTGATAACACCCTGGATATAGTAGCTCTGATAGAAGCCGATACTCGCGTTGCGGATACTGAAGCCGCCCGTACCGGCTGTACCGAACGCGGTTGTGATCGAATCAAACCAGGGCATGCCGCCGGCCAGCAACAGCATCGCTTCCAGAACGGTCATCGAGATATAGATGGAATAAAGAATAACGGCAGTCTGGCGCACGCGGGGCACCAGTTTTTCCACCGATGGTCCCGGGCTTTCTGCTTTCATCAGCGACATTATGTGACCTCCGGAAAGCGGCACAATAGCGATTAGGAAGACGAGTACGCCCATGCCCCCGATCCAGTGGGAAAAGCTGCGCCAGAACAGCGAGCAGTGCGACAACAGCTCCACGTTCGTTAGAATGCTGGCCCCGGTGGTCGTATAACCGGATGCCATCTCGAACACAGCGTCGATATAGGAAGGAATCTCTTTTGTCAGAACAAACGGCACCGCGCCGTCGAGTGACAGACCGAGCCACGCGAGTGCAACGGTAACAAAGCCTTCGCGCACGAAAAAAACGTTGCGCTTCGGTTTTTTGAGCGTCAGCAGAATCCCGAACACCAGCGACACTGCCGCAACGATCGCGTAAGCCTTCCACTGTGCTTCCCCGTAGAATACACCGACGGCGACCGGCAACAGCAGGCAAACGCTCTGGATGTTCAGCACCCAGCCGAGCAGATATAAAATCATGCGGTAATTCATAAATCGGATCCTTTATGCAAGAATATCTTTGAAATCGTTCATACCCGTGTTGGTCGTTACAACGACCACGGTATCGCCGAGTTCCACACAGTCGCGACCGCCGGGAATGAGGATCTTGCCGTGGCGCGAAATGCAGCAAAGCAGCACATTCTTTTTGATCGGCAGATCCATCAACGGCACACCGATCGCTTTGCTTTGCGAACGAACGTTGAATTCCAGCGCCTGCGCCTTGCCGCCGATAATATTATACAAGGTCTGAACATTGGAGCCGGAGGAATTCTCAAGTGCGCGCACATACGAGAGAATCATTTCCGCCGTGATATACTTCGGGTAAATCACAGAACCGATGGACAATTGGTCGATGATTCCTTCAAAATTGAGCTTGTTGATTTTGGTTACGGTTTTCGCCCTGTAATTGGATTCTACATATAGAGAGAGCATGATGTTCTCTTCGTCGATATCTGTGATCGATGCAAATCCGTCGGCGCCTTCAATGCCCTCTTCCAGCAGCAGACTCTGGTCACTGCCGTCACCATGGATGATTGCAACGTTGTCCGGCAATATCTGGTTAAGAAACTCACAATGCGCCTTGTCTTTTTCAATAATCTTGACGCGGAAACCGATATCGCTCAGCCGTCTGGCAAGATAATAGGAAATCTTGCCGCCGCCGACGATCATGATCTGTTTGATGTGCTCCTTGGAAAAGCCCGCTTTTTTGAAAAAATGCGAGGCTTCTTTGCGGGAAGCGACAAAAGAGATCTTATCCCCGGCAAGCAGCAGATCGTTACCGGTCGGGATAATCACGTCCTTGCCGCGTTCAATCGCACAGATCAGTACCTTGCCGGAAAGCTTGCCGAGCGCCTGCACGATGGTCTGACCCTCAAGCGGAGAATTGGCTGGCAAAATCGTTTTCAAAAGATCAATCCTGCCGCGCGCAAAGGTGTCGACCTCAATCGCGGACGGGATGGAAAACAACCGCGCAATTTCATTGGCGGATTCGAGTTCGGGGTTCACCAGCATGTTGATGCCGAGTTTTTCTTTGATAAAGCCGCGTTCCGAGATAAAATCAGGATTGCGCACACGGGCAATCGTTTTACATTGTGTGGCTTTTTTTGCAATCAGGCAGCAAAGCAGGTTCAGCTCATCCGAACCGGTCATGGCAATAAACATATCGGCATAGGAGATGCCGGCCTCCTGCTGAATGCGATGCACCACGCCGTTGCCGCACACACCCATCACATCACAAAGCGTTGTGACGCGCTTAATAGCCTCTTCGTTTGTGTCGATCACCGTAATGTCGTGACCTTCGTTTGTCAGCTGTTCGGCAAGCGTCGTACCGACCTTGCCGCACCCGACGATGATAATATTCATAAATCAGCCTCTGTATCCAAAATGAGCGGAAAAACCGCATATATAGACGTATACATCATAGCATATTTTTCCCGGTTTTTCCATTTATTCCATTTGAAATCTTGATTTTTTTATGTAGAAAAATTGACAATAATTTTGTTTGTTTTCACAAATCTGTTTCCCTGTCTTGCTTTTCCAACCGGTTTCTTGTATCATAAAAACGAATAAATACCGGAAGGATGAATGCAATGGCAACTTTCAGCGAAGAATTCCGCAGGCTGTTTTCTGTCAGCTGCAAACCGCAAACCGATCCGAAAAACATCATCGTGCGCGGCAAGCTGCGCATCAGCGTTCTCACACCGCGCCTGATCCGTGTGGAAACAGATTCACTGCAGCAATTTTGCAACGCAGCGACACAGAAAGTCTGGTTTCGCAGCTTTGAAACGCCGACGTTTGCTGTTGAAGAGCGCGGCAATCAGCTGTTGATCCGTACCACACAGACGATCTTTCACTTTGATCTAGGCAAGCTCGCGTTGATTGGCGCAACACTGAAAAGCGGCAGGTTTGTATCGGATTTCAACACCGGAAATCTCAAAGGCACTTACCGCACGCTGGACGGCGTCAACGGCAGCCACGCGCTGGAAGACGGGCTGATGAGCCGCGGCGGCGTGACAATGATGGACGACAGCCATAGCTGCCTTTTGGCGGACGACGGCACAATTCTGCCACGCAGCAAGACGCAAAGGGATCTGTATTATTTCGCCTACGGCAACGACTATCGCGGATGTCTGCAGGATTTTTACCGATTATGCGGACAAACGCCGCTGGTACCGCGCTGGTGCCTCGGCAACTGGTGGAGCCGCTATAAAGCGTATACACAGCAGGAATACCTCGATCTGATGCAACGGTTCCTTGATTATGAGATTCCGCTGACGGTTGCCACAATTGACATGGACTGGCACTGGGTCAAAGTCGGCGACAAATTTACAGATGCGCAGCTCGGGCTCGGCGGTTCCGAGCGCAAAACATTGCGCGACTACATATCCGGCATGGGCTGGACCGGCTACAGTTGGAACACCGATCTGTTTCCCGATCACAAGGCAATGCTCGACAAATTGCACGAAATGGATCTCAAGGTGCCGCTGAATCTCCATCCTGCTCAGGGCGTACGCCCGTTTGAAGACCGGTATGCCGAGATGGCACGCGCAATGGGGATGGATCCGAAAGAAAACCGCACCATTGCGTTTGACATCGCCGATCCGAAATACTGTGAAGCCTATTTCAAAGTTCTGCATGAACCGATGGAGGACGAGGGCGTGGACTTCTGGTGGATCGACTGGCAGCAGGAAAAAACAACCGCGATCCCCGGACTGGATCCCCTTTGGGCGCTCAATCATTATCACTCGCTGTTTGCCCGAAGGAACGGCAAACGACCGCTGATTCTTTCCCGCTTTGCACAGGCTGGCTCGCACCGCTATCCACTCGGCTTTTCGGGCGACACGGTGATCTCGTGGCGGTCACTGCGGTTCCAGCCCTATTTCACAGCAACAGCAACCAACGTCGGTTACACCTGGTGGAGCCACGATATCGGCGGTCATATGCTCGGCACGCGCAACGATGAGCTGTATGCAAGATGGGTACAATACGGGCAGTATTCCCCGATCATGCGCCTGCATTCCACGAACGATTCATTTATGGGAAAAGAACCGTGGACCTACGGCTATGCCGCACAGCAGGCTGCTACAAAAGCGTTGCGGGAACGGCATGCCATGATCCCCTATCTTTACAGCATGAACTACCTGACACATCAGGACGGTCATGCACTTGTGGAACCGATGTACTATGTATATCCCGATGACGAAAGCGCATATCATGCACCGAACCAATACTTTTTCGGCACAGAACTGATGGTATGCCCGATCACCGAACCGACCAACAAACGCACGACCCTTGCAAAAACAGCCGTCTGGCTGCCGCGCGGTCGCTGGACAGACTGGTATACAGGCAACATCTACGAAGGCGGTCAGTGGATCGACATGTACCGCGGACTCGGCAGCATTCCGGTCTTGGCGAAGGAAGGCGCAATCATACCGCTGTCTTCCGACGACCGGCACAACGACTGGCGCAATCCCGCCGCGTTGACGATCCGATTGTTCCGCGGCAACGGCTCATTCACGTTGTATGAGGATGACGGCGAAACTCTGGCGTTTGAAACCGGTGTATTTGCCAAAACACAACTGACACTGCGTGAATCCGGCACAACGTTGCAATTTACGATCGGCGGCGCCAAAGGCGACCTGTCCACCCTGCCTGAGCGACGCAGTTACACACTCATATTCGATGATGTTGTAAAAGCGCAGACGCTTACAGTCAAGATTGACGGACGCGCAAAGGCAGTGGAACCGATGAATCAAAACGGCAAAACGATCGTCAAAATTGAAAACGTACGCTGCAGTTCAAAGGTGGATATCAGCATGACCGGCGTCACCGTCCGCGAAAACCGCGACAAAACGCTGATGGTCACCGAGCTGCTTTCAAAGTATCAGATGGACACAGTTCCGAAACGAGCATTGTTTGGATCGTATGTTAAGAATATCTATAAACCGTTTCCGGTTAAGGACGACGCTATGTACGGACCGGTGAAGGAAATTCTGCAGATGAAATAAGAACAGCCGCCCGAAAGGGCGGTTTTTTTGCTGACTGATGACAGAAAAAAAGACCGTCAAAGCGGTCTTTTTTACTTTTTCAGTCGATCTCCACCATGATTTTGGAATCGGCTCTGTTTGCGGTTGCGCGCATCACGGTGCGGATCGCTTTGGCAATTCTGCCCTGCTTTCCGATCACGCGGCCCATATCGTCGGGCGCAACATGAAGATGGAACACGATGACGCCTTCTTCGTTGATGTCGTCAACCTCAACCGTTACCTGATCGGGTTCGTCAACCAAACCTTTTGCGATCATCGAGAGTAACTCTTTCAAGGTATGTTCCCCCAAACTTATTTAATGATGTCGCTCTTCTTGAGCAGCGTCTTCACAGTGTCGGTCGGCTGTGCGCCGTTGTCGAGCCACTTCTGCGCTTTTTCCGCATCGATCTTGATGTCTGCGGGGTTCTTCATCGGATCGTAGTAACCAATCTCTTCGATGAAACGACCGTCACGCGGATAGCGGGAATCTGCCACGACCACACGATAGAACGGAGCCTTTTTCGCGCCCATACGACGCAATCTGATTTTTACTGCCATTGTTGTTACCTCCAAAATAGAAAAATAAATTATTTGATCACATAGTGTGTATCATATGAAACAAATTATAGCGGAAAGCCGGTGCCTCCCATGCCGCCCATACCATTCATGCCGTTCATACCGGGCATATTCATCATACGCTTGCGCATCTTTTTGGTATTCTTGCCACTGAACTGCTTAAACATCTTCTGCATCTGGCGGTACTGCGCAAGCAGCCGGTTCACGTCCTCCACCTGCATGCCGCAGCCGGCGGCAATACGGCGTTTGCGCGACGGATTGATGATATCCGGTTTGCTGCGCTCCTGCGGCGTCATGGAATAGATGATCGCTTCCATGCGGTCGAACGCTTTTTCGTCAACCTCCACGTCGTCAACCTTGCGGCCGATGCCGGGCAGCATGCGCAAAATATCTTTGATGGAACCCATTTTCCGCATCTGACCGATCTGATCGAGCAGATCGTTAAGATCGAACTTGTTTTTACGCAACTTTTGTTCCAGCTCACGGGCTTTCTTTTCGTCAAGCTCCTGTTCCGCTTTTTCAATCAGCGAAAGCATATCGCCCATACCGAGGATACGCGACGCCATGCGGTCCGGATGGAACACGTCGAGATCGCCGAGTTTTTCGCCCGTACCGACGAACTTGATCGGCTTGCCGGTCACGGCTCTTGCGGAAAGCGCCGCACCGCCGCGGGTGTCGCCGTCGAGCTTGGTAAGAATCAGACCGTCAATGCCAAGTGCGTCGTTGAACGACGTTGCCACATTCACAGCATCCTGACCGGTCATGGAGTCGACCACCAGCAGAATCTCGTGCGGATGAACGGTGCTCTTGATATTCTTGAGCTCGTTCATCAATGTTTCATCGACATGCAGACGACCTGCCGTATCAAGAAACACATAATCGTAGCCGTGATCCTTGGCTTCCGTGATTGCCAGACGTGCAATTTCAACCGGGTCGATCTGACCGCGTTCAAAAACGGGAACGCCTGCCTTTTCACCCACGACCTGCAACTGTTTGATTGCGGCGGGACGGTAAACGTCGCACGCCACAAGCAGCGGACGGTGACCCTGGTTTTTAAGCATCAGTGCAAGCTTTGCGCTGTGGGTGGTTTTACCGGAGCCCTGCAGACCGCACATCATCACGATTGTCGGCGGATGATTGGCGGTGTTGAGCCGGGCTTTTGTGCCGCCCATGAGATTCGTCAGCTCTTCGTTGACGATCTTGATAACCATCTGGGAAGGCGTCAGACTCTCCATCACCTTTGCGCCGATGGCACGTTCCGTGACGGTTTTGGTAAAGTCTTTGGCAACCTTGTAGTTGACGTCTGCTTCCAGCAGCGCCAGCCGCACTTCCCGCATGGCGTCCTTGACATCAGCTTCGGTCAGGGAGCCTTTGCTTCTCAGTCGTTTAAAGGCGGCCTCCAGTCTTTCGGAAAGACCTTCAAATGCCATACTTCATTCATCCTTTATTCTGGAAATGATTTAAGATTCACTGAGCATTTTTGAAACGGAGTGGATCCGCGACACTGCGTCGTTGATTTCACGCGACAAAATGGTGCGCATATTCACTTCATTGATGATATCCGCCATCTCATTGATTTCGCGCAGCCCCTCGCGCAGTTCATCGAACCGTCGTTTCAGCCCGAGATGCGCCTCAAACGATTCCATCTGCGCTTCCGCGCGCTTGATCGAATCACGGACGCCCTGCCGGGTAATGCCCTCGTTTTCGGCAATCTCTGCCAGAGAAAGATCGTCGTCATAATAATATGTGATAAAATCGCGCTGTTTCTGCGTCAGCATGTCGCCGTAGATGTCAAACAACAGCGTGACATCCAGATTTTTCGCCATGACGCTTCCCTCTCTTTCACAAGTGTAAAGTTTCCTTTCTTTACAGCTCTGCTATTATACACACTTCCTGCTTGTTTGTCAAGGGGTGTAAATGAAAAAATCTTTACACCCGAAAAGAAGAACCGCCGGATCAACCGGCGGTCACAGCTTTACTTTATTTGAAAGTGACGATCGTCACACCGCTTTCGCCTTCCCCGAAGGTGCCCAGACGAAAAGACTTGACAAACTTGTTCTTGCGCAGATAATCCTGAATGCCTTTGCGCAAAACACCGGTGCCCTTTCCGTGAATCACGGTCAGTTCATTAAGCCCCTGTCGCATGCAACGGTCCATATGACGTTCGAGTTCTAGAATCCCCTCCTCCACGTTCATGCCGCGCAGGTCGCATTCATTGCGCTGCCCGCCGGCAACATGGAACTCACTGCCGCCTGATTTCGGCACGGAACGCGAGGCTTTCTTCGAAGGATCCTTTTTGGTTTGCAGCCGCAGGTTTTCCAGCGGGGTGCGTAGGCGGATGATGCCTGCCGTGACTTCAATCTCACCTTTTTTGTCAGCAAGTGCAGTCACTGTTGCGGTTTTACCCATATCGACCACGAGCACCTCGTCGCCGATCTTCAATGCGCGCGGCAGAACATAGGGCTCATCGGGATCAACCTGTGTGACCACGGGGTTCGTAATCTCATCGAATTCGCCCATGGAGCGGCGGAACTGCTGTTTGGCGCGGCGCAGCATCTCCGCCTTATCGACGGACTTATCGCTTTGCTTTTTCAGTTCTTCCAGCTCGCTCATCAGCGCGTAGGCACTGCGCTTCGCCTGTTCCACAATCCGTGTTGCCTGCGCCTGTGCTTTTTCAAGCTCCTGCTGTCGCAGCTGCTCAATGGAGTCCTTGTACTGCTGCGCGGTTTCACGGGCTTTATCGGCCTGTTCCTTGAGCGCTTCGGCCTCTTTGGTCTTGGTCTCATATTCGGCGCGGCTTTCTTCTAGCGTTTCCAGCACGTGCTCAAAGCTGCGGTTTTCACCGCTGACCAGTTGCTGCGCACGTTCAATGATCGGGTGCGCCATGCCGAGCCGCTCTGAAATTGCAAACGCGTTGGAGCGACCCGGAACACCGATCAACAGCCGGTAGGTCGGTTTCAGCGACTGGATGTCGAATTCACAGCTGCCGTTTTCGATATGCGGCGTTTCAAGTGCATAGGTTTTCAGCTCGGCATAATGGGTTGTGGCAGCAATCTTCGCACCCTGCTGGTGCAGCTGCTCAAGAATCGCCATTGCCAGCGCAGCGCCCTCCACCGGATCGGTACCGGCGCCGAGCTCATCGATCAGAACGAGCGATTCACTGTCGGCGATTTTGAGGATGGAGATAATATTTGTCATGTGGGATGAGAAGGTGGAAAGCGACTGTTCTATGCTTTGTTCGTCGCCGATGTCCGCGAGGACATGCGTAAACACAGAAATCTCGCTGCGGTCCCCGACGGGCAGCATCAGACCGCACATCGCCATCAGGGTCAGCAAGCCGAGCGTTTTGATGGAGACGGTTTTGCCGCCCGTGTTGGGTCCGGTGATGATCAGCGTATCGAACTCGTCACCGAGTCGGATGTCCGTTGCAACAACCTTTTTCGGGTCGATCAGCGGATGGCGTGCCTGACGCAGGTTGATCTTGCCATAAGCGTTGAGCGCAGGTGCACTGGCGTGCAAATCATAGGCATACTTCGCTTTGGCAAAGATTACGTCCAGTTCCACTGCGCACTGATAGCTTTGCTTGATGCCCTCATAGAACGAGCCTGCTTCCTCCGAAAGTTCGGCGAGAATCCGTTCCATCTCGTCGCGTTCCTTGCTCTGCAGCACTTTGATATCGTTATTTGCCTCCACAACAGCTGACGGTTCCACAAACACCGTTGCACCGGAGGAGGAGGTGTCGTGCACCAAGCCCTTCACTTCGCCGCGATGCTCAATTTTAACCGGCACCACATAGCGACCGTTGCGCTGGGTGATAATCGCTTCGCGCAGAAATTTCTGATAATGCGGCGAACGGATGAGCTTATCCAGTTGTTCACGCACCCGCGAGGACGCCGCACGGATCTTACGTCGGATGTCGTGTAGCGCCGGCGACGCGTTGTCGCTCATCTCGTCCTCGCTGATGATACACTGATAGATCTTGTCTTCCAGATATTTGTTCGGCGTCAGCGCGTCAAAGTAGACGTCAATGCTGCATGCCACCCCGGCGTTGCTGTTGCGCCATTCGCTGATGGCACGGATCGTCCGCAAAACGCCAGCCACGTCAAGCAGCTCACGCATAGGCAGTACGCTGCCGGCATTGGCGCGTGAAAGCGCGTTGTTGACGTTTTTGAGTCCGCCAAACGACGGACCGCCGAAACGCGCCATCAGCATATGCGCGTCAACCGTCTGCTGCAGCAGACGCTGCACATCGTCAAGGTCGAACTGCGGCTGCAGCGCAAGAATCGTTTCCTTCGCATCAAAAGAGCCCGCAAACGCACTAAGGCGCTGCAGGATCTTATCGAGTTCCAGTGATATGTAATGTCTGTCCATACTGTTACCCTTCCGTTAACGTGTCATGGTTTTATAAAACTGCAGCGTGGCAAATCGCTTATTTGTGATCGCGTGCAGATAGCGTTCGCTCAGATCGCACAGCAGCAACAGGTTTTCGTCCGAGAGCCGGAAGCTGAACAATTTGCCCGGATCGCTCAGACAGATATGTCGCATCGCGTGCACAACGCTGTTCGGCACCGGGATAAAGGTTTCCGGCGGCGCACAATCCGCACAGTACAGCTTTCCGGACAAGGGGCAAAAACGCATTTCTTCCGTTTCATAGGCGCCGCAGGCAGCACAGCCGAGCAGCGACGGCATGTAGCCCGCAAGAGACAGCATCCGAAGCTCCGCCGCAGCCTTGATCAGCTGCAGCGGCTTTTTGGAATCTGCGACCAGATAAACGGCGTTGAGCAGCAGACTCAAGAACTCGTCTGCCGCTTCCTCCCGCGGAGCAAGCTCCCCTGAAAGCTCGGCAAAATACTGTGCAAGCGAAAGCCGGATGATATCACTGCGCAGAGAAAAGAACATTTCTTTCGGGGTGGATTCTTTGACGATACAGATGCCTTTCGCAGTTTTTGTGATGGTAAAGTCTGCATAGCAGAGAAGACTGGTTGCAGACGCATTTTTGTTTTTCGGGCTGCGCGCACCGTTTGCAAAAGCGCGGATTACACCGTATTTGCGTGTCAGCAGCGTCACCAGACGATCGGTCTCGCCGGTATTCTGCGCCTTGATCACAATCGCATCCGAATCAAACGTCATCGTCAAAAATCTCCTCGGCATCCTGTTCCGTTCCGATCTGTTCCATTGCGGGAAAATCGGAATCAAAATTCTGAATGAATTCTTCGGCAAACTCCTGCGGATAGACGTTCCGGATATCCTGCGCCGGCGCGTCTTCGCGGGCACGCTCATAGGCGATATAATCGGAAATGCGTCCGGTTCTGAGAAACGTTTGCCAAAGTTCTTTTTTTGTCATGGTCTCATCTCCAAAAGTATTGATTGCTAATACTTTTCACATCCGAGACACAAAATAATCAATCAAGCGGCAGGAAAATCAATCCAATCCGAAATTGTGGATCAAGCCTTCGCGGTTGCGCCAGCCTTCTTTCACCTTCACCCAGCACTGCAAATTGATCTTGCAGTCGAAAAACCGCTCCATATCCTGCCGCGCATAGGTTGAAATCTGTTTGAGCATGGCGCCCTTTTTGCCGATGATGATGCCCTTGTGGCTTTCTTTTTCACAATAAATAACCGCTTCGATGTCGATGATATCTTTATCGCTGCGTTCACGCATTTTTTCAATCGAAACTGCAACACCGTGCGGAATCTCACGTTCAAGCAGGCGCAGCATTTTTTCACGGATAATCTCCGAAGCGAGCACACGCTCCGGCTGATCGGTCAGCGTATCATCCGGAAAAAAGTGCATTGACGGCTGCGCCAGCTTCTTCATCTCAGTCAGCAATTCGTCAAGTCCGTCCTTCTTGATTGCCGACACCGGAACAACTGCCTCAAAATCATAAACCTGAGAAAGCTCCAGAATCCGGCTCATGAGATCGGTCTTTACGGGCACCGTATCGATCTTATTGATTGCGAGGATCACCGGCATATGCTGCTGGCGGAATTTTTCCACCAGTTCTTTTTCCGCTTCGCGCAGTTTCCCCTGCGCCTCCACAACAAGCAGACAGGCGTCCACGCCGGAAATACCGTCGGACACAGCCTGCATCATTTTTTCGCCGAGCTTGTTGCGCGGACGGTGAAAGCCCGGAGTATCGGTAAATACGAGCTGGGTTTCGTCCTGTGTAAGCACGCCCATGATGCGGGTGCGCGTGGTCTGCGGCTTATCGGATACGATGGCAACCTTCTGACCGAGCAGCGCGTTGAGGATCGAAGATTTGCCGACGTTCGGACAACCGACGATTGCGATAAATGCGGTTTTGGTTTCTTGCATAAGACATTCCTTTTCTTTCGTTTCATTCTTTTATTATCATAATCCATTTCCGGCGTCGGGTCAAGATGCAAAAGAAAAAATCACCCGATTTTCACGGGTGATCTGTGATACATTAACCGATCTTGATATTGTGCGCAGACAGGAAATCCTTGAGGAAGAACACATAAAACAAAATCAGCGCGATTGAAAGCAGCGTCAACACAATAATCAGAATCACATGCTTTGGCTCGATCTTCATTTTTTCCTGCGTTTTCGGCAACAGCTTGAGTGAGCGGAACGCCGGCGTGAGTGCGGCAAGAATCAGGGTAATCAACACGGCTTCCAGCGGAAACAGCACCAGGTTTTTGCCGATACGCGTCAGGTTGATCAGCGCGTACGCCTGCGCGTCCTCCAACCCGTACATCACGTAATACATCCACTTCATAAAAACGGAGGTCAATATGATATTGCAGATGAAGTTGACTGTAAACTTTGACGCCAACACCCGCAAAACAGACAGCTCACGTTTCCACAGGAACAGCGCAAAAAGGAACGATGACGACATTTCCACAAAAATAAACGGAAAGAAATATGCGCCTGAAGGGAAGAGGATACAGCCGAGCGTATCGCTGACTGCGCCGACCGCAAGCGAGACCAGCGGACCGTAAATCATGGAGCCGACGGAGTTCACATAGCAGTCAAATGCCAGCGAAAGTCCTGCGGCTAGCGGAATTTTGAGCATTTTGACCGCCACACGCAGCGCAATGATCAGCGACGCGAAGACGAGCATGCGGATGTCGGAAAAGTTTTTGGCTGCCAAACGCCAGTATTCTCTGGAGCGGATGGGCAAGCTCTGTTGGGCGAAAAGGGTCTGTTCGGACATAAAAAAGCCTCCTTTTGCCCACTGCAAAAAGGAGAACGTCCTTAAAACAGCGGGATGCGGCACCGGAATCGCAGGTTTCCCATTCGTTCTGAAGACAACTCCCCGTCCCCCAGACACTGTACGCTCCGACGCCTACTCTGTTTTTTAATCTGCTTTTATGTTGTACGTATACTATAACATAACAGGGAAAAGATGTCAATTCTTTCTTTGTAAACTTAACATTTTTTCTGTTCTGCATAGACTGATTACAGAAGCGATTTTTAAAAGGCGGTGTTCTTATGGCAGAGGATCTGCGGTTTCACAACGGAAAATTTACCATCATGCAAATTGCGGATGCACAGGAGATTCCAACAGTGAACCCCGACACAATCAAGCTGATTTCCCGCGCACTGGACAAAGTGAAACCGGACCTTGTTGTCTTCACCGGTGATCAGCTGAAAGGGTACTCCCCTTTGTTTAAGGGAAACACCTATCGCAAAATATCGCGCACAATCGCAGATCTGCTTCGCCCGCTGGAGGAGCGAAGCATTCCGTTTTGCGTGACGTTCGGTAATCACGACTGCAACTGCGGCATTGCGAACGCAAAGCAAATGCCGATCTATCGTGCGCACAAAGGCTTCATCGGCGGTAAGGTCAGAGAAGAAACCGACCCTGGCACGTTTTCGCTGGTTATCCGCGACAGCAGCGGCAAAAAGGATCGGTTCGCCCTCTATGTCATTGATTCCGGCGGCAAAGGCGAAGACAGCGCCTATGCGCCGGTCACATCGGAGCGAGTGCAATGGTTCCGCACGGAACGAGACCGTCTGCAGAGTGAAAACAACCGATATCTGCCGGCGCTGGTGTTCCAGCACATTCCGCTCCCCGAATTCTACGACGCGCTCGTGCGTGTTGAAAAAGGCACAAAAGGTGCCGTTGAGGCTTTTTACGGTCACAGCGGAGAATACTATATTCTTCCAGACGAGGCAACGGCACGCGGCGACTTTATGCACGAATCTCCTGCCGCACCGGATGAAAGCACCGGCGAGCTGGATGCGCTTTTGGAAAAGGGCGACGTGCTGGGTATTTACGTCGGGCACGATCACATCAATTCCTTTTCGCTGCAGCACCGCGGCATCACTCTCGGCTACACGCAGGGCTGCGGTTTTCACACCTACGGACCGGGCAGCAAACGCGGTGTGCGTATCTTTACGCTTGACGAAAACGATCTGTCGACATTTGAAACACGCACTGTCACCATGGAGAATCTGTGCGACTACAAACCTGCAAAGCCGCTGACAGAGTTTATTTACACGCATACCCCCTCCTCCCCGCGTCAGGTACTCAAATATCTGCCGCACGGTCTGATCGCCACAGGCGCCGCGACTGCTCTGTCGATCGGCGCGGCTCTGGTTAAAAAGAAAAAATGAGACAAAAAAACGCCCGCTTTTGCAGGCGTTTTTTATATCACGTTACTTATCCGCAATGAGCACTTGCGCTTCATACTTGCCGTAGACCCAGCAATCGCTGATACCTTCGGTCATAATGGCGATGTTGCTGATTTCGATCGTTTGCCAGCCCTTCTTTTCCGTGTTCAGGGAAGAAACGTTGATCTCAATCTGCAGCTGATCGGCTTTGATTTTTGCGAGGCTCTCTGCCGGACCGACCAGCATCAGCGAACCGAGTCCACTGCCATCGAGGTTCACTGTATACTTTTTATCGTTTGACGCATTCAGATACACCACGTTGCTGCCGGTTGCATCGATTGTTTTGCTCTGCATGCTGCGCAGATCAACCTGCACCTGAAACGTTTTTTCCTCAGTATTGCTGAGCAAAGCCGCACCGGTCTCATCCACGGTCAGATTCAAGCGGTTGACGCCCTTTTTCAGATCGTGAAAATCAATCGTTCCGACTGCAAAAGACGTATATTCCTCCTCATCCGGCGTGTAGGAGATTTCCACTTCCGCCGGCGAAATACGCACGCGCGGCGGCGCATCGTCGAAAAACGGCGGCTGATTGACGAATTTTACGGTCGTTGGCACTTTGTCGACCTTGTAAACGGGAATCGTCACCGTTGCGGGATTCGTGTCGGTACCGACATTGTTGCAGACAAGGAACTGCGAATTGCGCTGCTTTTCGAGCGCAAAACTGATTTGTGCCGTAACTTCTGTCGTCGCAGACAGCGGCAGCTGATTGTCCGGCACGGTCGCTTCAAAATACACTTTGGACAAGTTGTCCACAGCAGATGCAGGACCGCTGACAGTCGCGGTGTTGACAGAAGGGGCAATCTGTCCGACCGTATAGCCGTCGGACACGAGCGTATCGGTTTCGTTGGTCAGTCTGGCCTCCACGTTCACCTGCGAAGAACGCATACGGTCGAAAAAGACAGAGACGGTTGACGGGGTGATTTTGACAACGCTCGCCGACCCGTCAACCACAGGCGTCAGCGTCAGCGTTTTGTATCCGGCGGTATCAATATAGCCGCTGTTTGCTTCAATGGTAATATCGTCACGGGTCAGCGAATAATTGTTGATGTCAAACGCTTTGCCGTATACCTCTACGTCAACCGTCAGCTTATCCGGATGATAAAACGGTAAAAAGTCGTTTTCTTTGGCAAGCGCTGCATCAAGCGTGACAGGAACGCCTGTGATGACGCGTGTGGTGTTTTCGCTGTAGTTGATCTTAATGACCGCCCAAAGAATGATCGCAAGCACAAACGAGAGCGCAAGGATCAGCTTGTTGTTGTAAAAGATGCGTTCATAGAGCGTCTTTTTTTCCGTTTGCTCATTCGTCTGTTTCATGATGCTTCCTCCGGTGCAGTTTCGTGCTTTTTTCGTCGTCGGAAATCAGGAATGTGTTCAGGCTCTCCAGCAGATCGCCGCTGGTCAGTCTTTGCCGCAGCGTGCCGCCCTGCGCAACGGAAATGGCGCCCGTTTCTTCCGACACCACGATGATTAACGCGTCTGACGCTTCGCTCATACCGACGGCGGCGCGATGGCGCGTGCCGAGTTCACGGCTCAGATCGTTCTGCGTGAGCGGCAAAATACAGCCCGCCGCTTTCACACGGTTGTTGCGGATCACCATTGCCCCGTCGTGCAGCGGCGATTTCGGATAAAAGATGTTTTCCACCAGCGGTTCGGAGATCTTTGCGTCGATTTCACTGCCGGTGGCAATGATCTCACCGAGCGGTGATTTGCCTTCGAGCACAATCAAAGCGCCGACTTTACTGTCGCTCATATTGACAGCTGCTTTGACCAGCGCAGAGATGCTCTGCTGCGTCTCCTCTCGCATCAGCGAAGAATAGCGGGAAAAGAGCGTGAATTTGGTAAAATCACCGCGCCCGAACGATTCGATTGCACGGCGGAACTCCGGCTGAAACAGCAGAACAATGACCAGAACGATATCGCTGAACAGTCTGGAAAACAGAAAACTGGTCGTCGACATATTCAGCGCAGAAACGATAAAATAGAACAATCCGAGGAACACGAAGCCGCGCACCAGGTGGATAGATCGCGTGCGCGTAAATAAACGGATACAATAATAAAACACCAGAGCCACCAGCACGATATCCAGAATATCGTACCAATGAACCATGGAGACCAGCTTCATAAAGTTTTCGCCGACCCAGTGAAAGAATGCGGTCATAAAACAGCCACCAACCAACCCTTTTTTATTTCCGCATCCATTTTATCATAAAATTTTCCGCAATGCAATTTGATTCATACAAAAAGCGAAATTTTTTATTTGTTTTTTTGTGTTGAAAACCGACGGACTGACCCGAACCGTTCCGTCCTTTGATGCATGGTGCAGCGTATGCGCAAGCGCAGCGCAGTGATAACCTGCGCGTACTGCAAAACCGCACCGGTCCAATTCTGCCGCAATTTCTTCGCTTGTCCTGTGCGCAAAGCTGAACGAAAGCAGCGTTTGCGCGTCGTCTGACCGCAGCGAATCATACAGTTCGATTGCGCGGATCGCGGACAAATCTTCTTGCAGCGTGCAGATCAGCGCTTCTTCATGCGCACGAACGGCGGCTGTTCCGCCATAGCGGCAAATAAAGCGCAGCCCGGCGCCGAGCCCCGCGATCCCCGGCAGATTCAGCGTGCCGCTTTCATAGCCTTCGGGCGGCTGCATCGGCTGCGTTTTTTCCAGTGAACGTGTGCCTGTGCCGCCCTCTAGCAGCGGTTGCAGTTGCACACGGTCGGAAAACAGCAGCGCGCCGGTTCCCATCGGACCGAACAGCCCCTTGTGTCCGGGCATACACAACAGATCGATTCCGTCTTTTTGCAGGTCAATATCGAAAACGCCGGCACTCTGCGCGGCGTCAACGCCGAACAGCAGCCCGTTTTGTTTTGCAACACCGGACAACGCTCGAACCGGCAGCACAGTGCCGAACACATTTGAAACGTGGGTCACAAACAGCAGCCGCGTTTCCGGACGGATCAGCGCACGTGCGCGGTCCGCCGTCACCTGCGGATGCTGCGGATCAACCTGCAGAATATCATAGGTGATCCCGTTTTGCGCCCGCAGGCGTTCGAGCGGACGCAGAACCGCATTGTGCTCCATTGACGAAAGAATCACGTGATCCCCTTTTTTCAAGGTTCCTTTCAGCGCCAGGTTAATTGCGTGCGTGCAGTTAAAACAAAAAACGGTGTGCTGCACTGTTCCCCCGAAAAAATCCGCCAGCGCCCGTCGCACGTTAAAGACCGTCTCCCCTGCGCGCTCCGCCAGTTTGTATCCACCGCGTCCGGGGTTTGCGCCAAAGCAGCCGGCACATTGCTGCACAGCCTGCAGCACCTCCGGCGGTTTCGGGAACGTGGTTGCGGCGTTGTCGAGATAGATCAAGGCTCACGCGGCTGTGCAGGCAGCAGACCGTGAGCGTCTAACAGCCGTTGCGCCTGCTGCATATTGCCTTGCACAAACAAAGCAAAGCCGCAGCCGCGCTGTCGGTCGGGGTGCGGATCGCGGCGGATTGCAGCGCCGATGCCGGACCGCAGCAGAAGACGCTTGGCACTTTGCGCATTGGTCAGAGAATCAAAAGAAAAATATGGCTGCATCTCGCTTCCTCCTCTCTCTATAGCATGCTGGGCGGCTTACGCCGCCTCAATGCAGACTATGACGGATCTTTTCATTTTGTTCTCTGTTAAAAGAATTGACGAAAAGAAGAATTTCGTGTATAATGAAAAATAAGGGTAAACAGAAACGGAGGTTCTATCACTATGAGCAAAATTCTGATCGCGGATGACGAACAAAAAATTCGCAAACTGGTTTGTGACTTTTTAAAGAACGTTGGCTATGAGACGCTGGAAGCCGAAGACGGCGACGAAGCGTTTGAGCTGTTTCAAAAGCACGAGGACGATATTGATCTGGTGATCCTGGACATTATGATGCCCGGTCTCAACGGATGGGAAGTCTGCAAAGAGATTCGTGCGCTCTCCGATGTGCCGGTTATTATGCTGACCGCCCGCAGCGAGGAATTCGACGAGCTGCTCGGGTACGAATCCGGCGCCGACGATTATGTTACCAAACCCTTCAGCCCGACCATTCTGGTCAAAAAGGTGGAGGCGCTGCTTCGCCGCACCAAGTCCTCCGCTTATCTTGCCGGAGAAAAGGATCTGACGTTTAACCACGAAGCGCACGAAGTGCGGCTCAACGGACAGGAGATTGAACTCACGCTGAAAGAATACAACATTCTGAAAAAGCTGCTTGAAAACCCCGGCCGTGTCTACAGCCGCGAACAGCTGCTGGATTCTATCTGGGGCTATGACTATGTGGGCGATATCCGTACGGTTGACTCCCATATTGCGAGACTGCGCACCAAACTCGGTGATTGGGGCAACCGCAGGCTCAAAACCGTTTACGGTATCGGCTACAAGCTTGAGGAAGAATAATGCACGGAACAAGGTTCAAATGGTTCCGCAGCGAGAATCTGCTCGTCAGAAATGCGCTGATGATTCTGATGCTCGTTGCGGCAGTCGGCCTGCTGATCCTGATCGCCTATTTTTATCTTGACGATATTTATCTGCTGAAAGCCCGTATGGATCTGCAGGCGGTTGCGGAAGATATTTCCGTCATGGAGCTGGCAGATAAAGAAAAGCTGGAAACGGCGCTTTCCGATATCGAAGCGAAACATAACTTTTATATTGAATTATACTATCCGCGCGATCAGCTGATCTATACCACCGACACCAATAACACCACGTTTGTCCCGCAGCCTGACGACAAGGTCAAGCCGCAGGAGCTTAAGCCGCGGATCATGCGTATTCTGGAACATACCGACCAGGACGACGTCAGCTATTTTGAAACACGGCAGGAGTATTACGCGTCGGCAAAGTATATCGTTTACGGCACGCTGTTCCGTTCAGGTGTTGCGGTTGAATTATATGCGCCGCTTGAATTGCTGAACGACAACGCACAAACCGCCTTCTGGCTGTTCTTTGTTGCCGCGATGATCCTGATCGTGCTGATTTTGTTCATCATGATTTTCCACACGGTCACGTTTACGATTCCGGTTGACAAGATTTCGCGGATCACCAAGCAAATTGCCATGATGGATTTCACCAAAGTCTGTCCTCCGTTCCGGCTGCGCGAACTGGACGAACTGAGCACCAATATCAACACCCTGTCTTCATCGCTGGATATGACGATGCAGACGCTCAAAAAGCGGAACGATCAGCTGGAACGTGATATCGAAAACGAACAAAAGCTGCGTGAAAACCGCAAACAGTTCATCGCCAACGCTTCCCACGAATTAAAAACGCCCATTGCCATCATTCAGGGCTATGCGGAAGGGTTGAAGTTCGGCATTTATGACGACAATCCGGTGGAATGCTATGACGTGATTTTGGATGAAGCGCAAAAAATGAACCAGCTTGTCATTGACATGCTGGAAGTGGACCGGCTCAATTCCACCAAGATTGAACCGCATTACGTTGACTTCTCGTTGCACAAGCGCATCGGCAGCTTCATTGAACAGATGCATAACATCACAGTCAAAAACGGCATCACGGTCACCAGTGAGATCGATCCCGGTTTTCTTGCCCACAGTGACGAAACCTTGTTTGAGCGTGTGTTTTCCAACTATTTTTCCAATGCCATCTCGCACTGTGAAGGTGAAAAACGTATCGAAGTGACCTGTCAGCGCATGGACGATGTTTTCCGTATTTTTGTCTTTAACACCGGCAAACCGATCGCAGACAACGATCTGCTGCAGATCTGGAACAGCTTTTACCGTGCGGACAAAGCACATTCGCGTGCGGAAGGACGCTTTGGTCTCGGGCTTTCCATTGTAGCGTCTGCTCAGGAAGCACAAGGCATGCAGTACGGTGTGGAAAACAAAGAAAACGGCGTAGCCTTCTGGTTCGACGTGCGGGAAACCAAATAAAAAATGAAACCGGGAATGCATCCCGGTTTTTTTCATGATCTGCTTATTTAAACCGAAACAGCCTGCGCAGCTTCGGCTGAAAAACCTTGAGGTATACCATAGCCATACGGGTCAGCGCAAAATCGAAAACGATGAACACGACATTTCCCAGAACGAGCATGACCGGAACGGCGTATTTTGACCACCAGACGTCGCCGTCCACGCCGAGGATATCATCCAGCGGCATACCGAACAGATGGATCAGAACCACGTAGGCGAGCAAAACCGACGCGTTAAAAATCAGAAACTTCAGCAGGTATTCAACGACACGCGGCATGCGGCTCTCCAGCAGCGCTTTCACGATTGCGTAATAGCCGAAAAACGCCGTATACATCACAGCCGCTTCCTTGTTCGGTACCAGAAGCAGTGACAGCACCGCCGTTGCAAAATAGACGCCGAACGCCCAGCTTTTGCCGAGCTCGATTACGCAAAACAGCGTCAAAAAGCCAGCGATTGCAGGCAGCGCATAGACGAACAGATCAACCACCGTCGGAATCAGTAATACAACGGAAAGCGCCACTGTCATTCCGCCGATTGCGGTTTTTGAGGCTTGGGATAATTGCTTCATACAGCACCTCAGCAGCAGGGAATCAGATCGCCGCCCATGCATTCACAGCAGCAATCGGCACAAAGCAAGCCCTGACAGATGGAACATGCGCTGGAAGCGGTATCTCCTGTCGGTCGACGCGACGCGCGATAGCCGCCGGAACGCTGCTGTGTGATGGATTCATACATCCGTCTGTAGTCTGCATTGTTCGGTTCCATGTTATATGCCGTTGTAAAATAGGTATACGCCTGATCGAGCCATCCGCGCTGATAATTGATCTGTCCTTTGAGAAAGTACCACTCTGCGCCGCGAACGGTCTGATCCAGATTCTCCAGTGCACGCTCCGCTTCGTCCAATCTGCCAAGCGAAATCAAAGAGCGTATCGTGCTGTAGTCATACGTGGAACCCGCGTAACGGCTGCCGGAATCATAGGTATACGATCCGCTTTGTCCGCCGCGGAATGCGCCGGACTGCGCCTGACCGGAAACGATGGCGTCATACGCTTCATTGACCTCCGCCATTTTTTCGTTGGCAACGTCGGCAAGCGGACTGTCGGCATAATTGTCGGGATGATACTTTTTGGCGAGCGCACGGTAAGCGGCTTTGACTTCATCCGGCGTGGCGGTTCTTGGGACACCGAGCACTTCGTAGGGATCTCTCATCACGGTTTTCTCCTTTCACAACCTGCTCCATGGAGGCATACATGCCGTCGAGCACGATGTTTTCAAGTATTGGATATAAGACGGTCACCCGGCTGTCCTCCAGCGCCTGCATGGCAGACGTGCAGGTGAGTTCCAGCGACGCGAAGATTTCTTCTTTTTGCGCAACTGTCAGTTGAGGACTGTGCAGACTGAACTTTTTCACAAAGACATTGTAGCCGCCGGTTTTCAAGTCCTGCCTGATATCGTCCGCCGCATCCATCAGATAGACCCAGCGACCGACCAAGTACCCGAACCGATAACACGCTTCGGCATTTTCTGCTGCGCCGCTTTTCATCAGCTGCCCGAGCGCGTCGGCACTTGCGTGTGCGGCTTTGTCGATACTGTCGGCGTTTTCTGCTTCGGTCTGCGCCTGCAGCTGCATGGCGGAAGCAAGCACCGCATCCATCTGTGAAAACTGCCGCTTTGCCTTTTTGCGCCACAGCGCAGCAAGCGGCAGCAGCAGATAGAACAAGAGGCGTTTCATCGGTCGGCTGTCTGCAATGTTATCGCGGATCTTATAATAAAACATCAGAACAGCAGCAGCACATACATAGTCGAACGCCTCATCGCCGTTGTTGCAATAATTGCACCGCTTTGCAGGATTGAACGGGCAACGACCGGGATGGAACGAGGGCACCGTTTCGCTCTGTGCAAGGCGTACCAGCAGCAGAAACGTCATGTCGTAACTGAGGATCAGACGTGCGGGAAGACCGTAGCGACGGGAGAGCGCACGGCACAGCGAGCAGTATAAACCGCGATAGGTCTCCCATTCGCGTACCCGCAAATCCATTTTTTGCACTCTGACGTAACCGAACAAGCGTTTTCGCCTCCCGTTGTTTTGGATATTATACCATATTTTTTCTGTTTGTAAACTGTTAAAAGGATAGCAAATCAACTTTAATTGTACTTTATTCTTGATTCCTGCTGCCGTTTATATTATAATGAGATCAAATGAATGAGCGATAAAGGAGAAACACCATGGCTATCATATTAAAAGAAGCGTATTTTCTTTCCTCCACGGGCATCAACCGCATCCGCTGCAACATCTGGGAAGACGACAGCATGCCGAAACGCGGCATTTTTCAGATTGCGCACGGCGTGTCGGAGCATATCGACCGCTATGACGCCTTTGCGCGTTTTCTTGCGTCGCACGGATTTATCGTATGCGGCAACGACCATCTCGGGCACGGAAAATCCGTGGATTCCCCGGAAGATCTGGGCTTCTTCGCGGAGGAAGACGGCGACCTTCGCATGGTTGACGACATGCATATTCTTACGCAGATCATGAAAAAGCACTATCCGGATCTGCCATATGTTCTGTTCGGACATTCTATGGGTTCGTTCTGTGCCCGCGCCTATGCCGCTGCGTTCGGGCATGAGCTGAGCGGTCTGATTCTTTGCGGCACCGGCGAGCTGCCAGCCTCTGCTGCCGCACTGGAGGCGCCGATCCGCTATTTTGCGAAAAAGCTCGGGCCGCGCACACCGGTCAACAATGCGCTGTTTGACAAGATCAGCACGATCGGTATCAAAAACAAGCGGACCGACAAAGACTGGCTGAGCCTGAGTCAGGCAAACGTCGACGCCTATATCAACGATCCGCTGTGCGGTGTGGAACTGAAGCTCGGCGGCGTGCGCGATCTGCTCTCGCTTGCCAATACCGCCTGCTCCACCGAATGGCCGTATCTGGTGCCGTTGGGGCTGCCGATCCTTGTGATTTCCGGCGCAAATGATCCGGTCGGCATGAAGGGACGCGGCGTCATTGCGGTGTGCGACAATCTGGAAAGCGCCGGACACGCGCCGAACGTGATTCTGTATCCGACATTCCGCCACGAAATACTCAACGAAGACGACGCACAAAAGGTCTTTGACGATGTGCTCGAATGGCTGGACAATGTGCTGGGTGTCGAAACAATTGCCGAAGAAAGCCCCGCAGCGGCTGAAAGCGGAGAATAATACTGCAAACGGCCGGGAACCGATCAATCGGTTTCCAGCCGTTTCATCATTTCAGCGCTTTGGCGAATGAAAGCATCCATATCGAACGACTCATTGCACAGCGCCTTTTGCACGATCATCCCATCGGACGCAGTCAGAATCAGCCATGTGATATAATCTGCGGAAACCTTATCGGTGCGTTCCGCGATTTTCTGCGCGATCAAGGACTGAAATGCGCTGTAGCGCTGCGCCACTTTCTGCCGCAGCGATTCATTGCCGGAGATGGCTGCATCCAGCAGATGCAAACGCATCTGCGATGCTTCAACGTTCCGCTCAATCACGTATTTGACCAGGCGGTGGATCGAGGTATCCTTCTGTTTGTTTTCGGTCCAGGCAATCAACTCCTCCCACTGACGGCTGAGGTAGCGATCCGTGATATCAAACAGAAGATCATCTTTATTCTTATAATAATAATACAACGTACCCTTGGAGATGCCGGAGCATTCTGCAATCTGCGCAAGAGAAATATCGGCTATCGAGTTTTCCTGCAGCAGTTGTTCCGCAGCATCCAGAATCGCGGTCTTGATGTTTTCATTTCTTGGAGCAGCCATGTGCGCTCTCCTTTCCCTTCAGGTGAAGACATTTTATCACGAAATCGACCGGATTGTCTATATTTTCAGGAAAATAATCAAAAAGATTGACATTCTGTACGTTGCGATATATGATATAAGTGAAAGTCGGTCGTTCAACCGACTCGATTCCGTTTTCGGAGGAACAACTATGAATCTTTCAAAGTGCAACAAAAAACTGCAAAAGAAATTCGGCGGCGCTGTGACCGCATCGTATGAAAACCGGTCAGTTATTTTGCGCGGTCACCTGCAGACCTGGGCGCAGGTGATTGACGCCTGTCAGACTGCTGCCGTGAAAAACAGCAATATCCACGTTGTTAATGACATTCGCTGCGACGAAAGAGCAGCGGCACCTATGCGCGTTCCGCAAATCAAAGACGAAGCGTTGGACGGTTCGTCTCCGGACGTCCTGATCATCGGCGGCGGCATCTCCGGCGCCTCCATTGCGAGAGAGCTGATGAAATGGAATCTGCAGGTTCTGCTTGTGGAAAAAGAAGCGGACCTTGCGCTGCATGCCTCCGGGCGCAACGACGGCGAAGTGCACCCTGGGATCGATTTAGGAAAAGGCTCGCTGAAGCACGCCTATATCCGCCGCGCCAACCGCATGTTCGGCGACGTCTGCAAAGATCTGGACGTTGAATTCCACCGTATCGGGCAGTACGTCCTGTTCCAAAACGCCGCTTTGCGTCCCCTGCTTTCACTGTACTGTTTCTGGCGAAAATACCATGACGGCATCGAAGATACAAAGCTGATCTCCGGAAAAGCGCTCAGAGAACGGGAGCCGCATTTGCAGCCGAACACGAAGGTTGCAATCTGGAACCCGAGCGCCGGCGTTGTCTGCCCCTACGGGCTGACAATTGCCTTTGCGGAAAACGCGGTGCAAAACGGTGCGCATGTTTCGCTGAACACCGCTGTGCTGGACATGGTCGTTGAAAACGGCAGAATCAAGAGCGTGCTGACCAACCGCGGCTCTATTTATCCGAAACTCGTTATCAATGCAGCCGGGGTGTTTGCCGAAGAGATTGCTGCATTGGCCGGTGACCGGTTCTATTCCATCCATCCGCGACGGGGCACAAACGCCATTATGGACAAGAAACTCGGCGCATTTCTGCACAGTATTGCAACGGTAAAGGACCTGTCTGTTCACGGCAAGAATCACTCCAAGGGCGGCGGCATTATGAGAACGGCGCACGGCAATCTGCTGGTCGGACCGGATGCTGTGGAGACCTTTGAAAAGGAGAACACTGCGACGAATAGGGAAAGCATTGCAACGGTGTTCGGCAAACAGAAGCATACCATGCCGAACCTGTCGGAGCGTGATATCATTACCTATTTTACCGGGATACGCGCAGCGACGTTTGAAGAGGATTACATCATTGAACGCGGCAGGCGCACAAGCAATCTGATCCATTGCGCCGGGATTCAGTCGCCCGGGCTGACAACCGCGCCAGCCGTTGCACTCGACGTGTCGCAGATGGCGGTCGATCTGCTGCAGACGCAGCAGACGGTTGAAAAAAACGACCGCTTCAATCCCGTCCGCAAAGGCGTGCCTGTTTTGCGGGAGATGCCGGAAGAAAAACGGGAAGAAATGATCCGACAGAACCCCGACTACGGCATAATCATCTGCCGGTGCGAGGAAATCAGCAAAGGAGAGATTCTCGATGCGCTGCGCGCACCGATCTGTGTTCCGACGGTGGACGGGATCAAAAAGCGGATCCGTCCTGGCATGGGTCGTTGTCAGGGTGGCTTCTGCTCCCCGCTTGTGACAAAGATCATTGCAGATTATCTGAACGTACCAATCAGCGACGTACGCAAAAGCGCAGACGCTTCCATCATCACCTTTGGTAAAACCAAACAGCCGAACGGGAGGGACGACGCATGAACAGACAAAGCTTTGACGTGATTGTCATCGGCGGCGGACCCGCCGGTCTTGCCGCCGCGATCAGCGCGCACGACAACGGAGCAAACGTACTTCTGATTGAACGCGAAGCGCGGCTCGGCGGTATTCTGAAGCAATGCATTCACGACGGATTCGGACTGATTCGCTTCGGTGAGAAACTGTCCGGTCCCGAATATGCCGAACGCTATATCGACACCTTTCGCGAAAAAAGCATTGCGTCTGTGACGCTGACGTTTGTGACGAAGATAGAAAAGAATCAATCCGGATTTGTTGTGCATGCGGTCAGCCGCAACGGTGTATCACAGTTTTCAGCACGAGCCCTTGTGCTGGCAACCGGCTGCCGCGAGCGCACCGCCAAACAGGTCTTCATTCACGGCACGCGCCCATCCGGCGTATTCACTGCCGGAACCGCGCAGCATTTTGTCAATCTGCTTGGCGAACTGCCCACAAAGAAGTGTGTAATACTCGGCTCGGGTGACATCGGTCTGATCATGGCGCGGCGTCTGACCCTTGAAGGAGCAAAAGTGCTTGGCGTGTATGAAGCGAAACCGACGCCGTCCGGTCTCACACGCAACCTGCATCAGTGTCTGTATGATTATGGCATTCCCCTGTATTTGTCGCACACTGTGACGCGCGTTTTCGGCACCGACCGGCTTGAAGGTGTGGAAATCGCCGAAGTCGATGCTCATATGACGCCAATTCCCGGCACCGAACAAAAACTGGACTGCGACGCGCTGATTCTGTCGGTCGGTCTGATTCCGGAAAATGAACTGGCGGAAAGCCTGGGTGTAAAGCTCGATCCAAAAACCAAAGGTCCTGTCTGTGACGGACAGTGTATGACAAGCGTGGACGGTGTTTTTTCCTGCGGCAATGCACTGCACGTCAATGATCTGGTGGACTACGTTTCTGAAAACGCTGCTACCGCCGGCGCAGCGGCAGCCGCCTACGTCCCGCAAGCGCGCAAAACGGTGCCCATCCACATTGCCGACACGTTGCTGTATCTGGTGCCGCAGCAGCTTGATCTTGCAAGAAGTAACCAGGCAACCACCCTCTATTTTCGGGCAAGGAACGATTACAACAACAGCCGGCTTGTCCTGACGATTGACGGCAAAGAAGTGTATACCAGAAAGTATGCGTTCCTGCGCCCGCCTGAGATGGAAAAGCTGACACTGGATTTTGACGCTTTGGGTCTGACAGAGCAATCCGATATCCGGGTTACTCTGGAACTGCCGAAGGAACAGGAGGGCTGAACGTGACTTTACTGACTTGTATTGTTTGTCCGCGCAGCTGCAGGCTGCAAATCGAAAACGAGAACGGCGTTTTCACTGTAACAGGCAACGGCTGCAAACGCGGGGCACTGTTTGCGCAAAGCGAAATGACCGATCCGAAGCGTACCATCAGTTCCACCGTTGCCACTGTTTTTCCCGAAGCTCCGGTTCTGCCGGTGCGCGTGTCCGCTGAGATTCCCAAAAGCAGGATCTTCGACGTCATACGCGAAATCAATCAAACGGTGGTCCGAACACGGGTCGGCCGCGGCGAGGCGGTCATTGAAAATGTGCTGAATCTGGGCGCAGACGTCATTGCGACCAGCAGTATATTAAAAGAAAAAGCAGGTGATAACCATGCGTGATTCCCTCGTGCTGACCTTTGATATCGGCACACAGAGCGCCCGTGCGCTGCTGGTTCGTCCCGATGGCAGTTTTGCCGACATGGAGCAAAAGAAGTATGAACAGCCATATTATTCCAAGCAGCCCGGTTGGGCGGAGCAAGCGCCTGATTTCTATTATGAAATCATTGCTGCACTGTCGAAGACGCTGCTTGCGCGCAACAACGCATTGATCGAAAACATCGTTGCCGTTACGCTGACGAGCATCCGTGATACGGTGCTGTGTCTGGATAAAGACAAAAAGCCGCTGCGCGACATCATCCTCTGGCTCGACAAACGACGCGCCCATTACCGGAAGGCGTTTCCTTTTGCAAAGAACGCGATGTTCCATCTGGTCGGCATGGGCGAAACCGTCAAAAATATCTATCGTGTGACCGCTGCAAACTGGCTGATGCAAAACGAACCGGACATTTGGGCAAAGACCGATAAATACGTGTTGCTGCCGACTTATCTCAATTACAAGCTGACCGGTCATCTCACCGATTCCACGGCGAATATGATCGGGCATATTCCCTTCAATTATAAGAAGCGCCAGTGGCAGGGACCGCACGAGCTGAGCCGATGTGTCAGCGACGTTCCGCCGCAAAAGCTTTGTGATCTTGTTCCGTCCGGAAGTGTGATCGGCAACATTTCGGAACAAGCGGCTGAGATGACTGGAATTCCTGCCGGGTTGCCGCTGATTGCCACAGGATCCGATAAGGGGTGTGAAACGCTCGGTCTGTCTGTGATCCATCCGCATCAGGCAGCGGTTTCCTTCGGAACCACAGCTACACTGCAGATGGCGGTCAAGCAATACTTTGAACCGCAAAAATTCATGCCCGCCTACCCTGCCGTTCCGAATGATATGTTCAATCCGGAATTTGAGGTCTATCGCGGATTCTGGATGCTGTCCTGGTTTATCCATCAATTCGGCGCTGCCGACAAGCTGGAGGCGGACGCACAAGGCATCAGCGCGGAAAAGCTGCTGGATGCCCGCATCAAGGATATAGAACCCGGCTGCGGCGGACTGCTCCTGCAGCCGTTCTGGACCGCCGGGATCACAAATCCGAACGAGAAAGGCGCAATTGTCGGCTTCGCCGATTATCACTCGCGCTATCATCTGTATCGCGCGATCATCGAAGGCATCTGTATGGAGCTCTACCGCGGGCTGCAGGTGATGCAAAAGCGTTCCGGACAAACGGTTACCGAACTCTTTGTCGGCGGCGGCGGCGCAAGAAGCGATATTGTATGCCAGATTACAGCCGACCTGTTCGGTCTTCCGGTCAAGCGGATTCAGACGCACGAAGCCAGTGCCATCGGCGCGTCTATGGCTGCTTTCGTTGCGTTGGGCACGTTTGCGGATTATGACGACGCCATTGCACACATGGTACGGGAAACGGATGTGTTCCGCCCCGATGAAAAGAATCACCGTATCTATATGGATTATTACAAGGACGCCTATGTGAAGCTTTCCGGGAGTCTGAAGCAAGTGAACAAAAGCATTGTGAATATTATAAAAAGGAGATCATCTATATGAGCACAAAACCGTATAAAGGCTTTGAACCGAAGTGGGTGCTGACCCGCGCGCCAGAAAACAGCTACCGTTCCATTTTCCGCTGGGGCGATCCGGATTTCTTCAAATATCCGAAGGAAGCGTTGTATAAATATGTGAAAGAACGCTGCAATCTCTCCGACGATGAATTCAGGCAATACAACGATGATATCGGGATGGATCCGGTTGTGCTCGGCGAAGCGTACGCGCCGAAGCTCGATGCCAAACACGTAGCTGCGATTGCCGAAATCGTCGGCGAAAAGAATGTTTCCCAAACGGATTACGATCGGCTTGCTGTTGCTTACGGACAGACCATGTATGACTTGCTGCGTATGCGCCATCGCCGGTTTGATTCGCTGCCGGATCTGGTGGTCTTTCCCGGAACGAGCGAACAGATTGAAAAAATCGTCGCCTATGTGACCGAACACAAAATACCGCTGTATGTTTACGGCGGCGGTTCTTCCGTCACGCGCGGCGTGGAGCCGGTTAAAGGCGGCATCTCGCTGGACATGCGCCGCAATTTCAACAAAGTGCTCAAATTCAACGAAGTGGATCAGACAATCACGGTTCAGGCAGGCATGTCCGGTCCGAAGCTGGAAGAGACCTTGCAGAACGCGAAGACCATCTTCGGTGCCAAACGCGCCTATACCTGTGGTCATTTTCCGCAGTCGTTTGAGTATTCCTCTGTCGGCGGCTGGACAGTGACGCGCGGCGCCGGACAAAACAGCACGTATTACGGCACGATTGCTGATATTGTGCTCTCCCAGAAATATGCAACGCCGATCGGTGTGATTGAAACGAGCCACTATTCTCGCGAAGCAACCGGACCGAACCTCAATCAGATCATGATGGGCGGCGAAGGCACGTTCGGTGTGCTGACCGAAGTCACGCTGAAAATCTTCCGCTGGATGCCGGAAAATCGCAAACGGTTCTCCTATATGTTCAAGAACTGGGCAACCGCGCGTGAAGCTGCCAGAGAGATGATGCAATGTGAATGCGGCTTTTCATCGGTGTTCCGTCTGTCTGACGCAGAAGAAACCTCCCTGATGCTGCATTTGTATAACGTGGATGAAACGCCGCTGGAGCCGATGCTCAACAAACTTGGCTATCAGGACTTTGAGCGCTGTCTGTTCTTAGGCTTTACCGACGGAGAAAAAGGCTTTTCCAAAAATGTTGCGCGCAACATCATGAAGATCGCGCTCAAACACGGCGGTATCCCAATGACCGGTCTTGTCTGCAAAGGTTGGGAAAAGGGACGCTTCAACGATCCGTATCTGCGCGACACACTGATGGATTTCGGATTCATGATTGACACGCTCGAATGCACGGTCAACTGGTCGAATATGGGTCGCGTCCACCGCGAAGTGCGCGAGGTCTGCCATGCACTGCCAAACACCATTGTGACCACGCATATGTCCCATTGCTATCCGCAGGGCGCCAACCTGTATTTCATCTTTATGACAAAGATGCAGGACGAAGAAGAATTCCGTAAATATCATGCAACCATTCTCGATGCGATTCAAAAATCCGGCGCGGCGATCTCTCACCATCACGGGATCGGAAAAATGTTTGCGCCGTGGCTGGAGGGCTACCTCGGCGAGAAGGAATACGGCGTCATCCGCACGCTTAAGGATTATTTCGACCCTGATTATGTGATGAATCCCGGCGGCACGATCGGTCTGGATCTGAAGCCGGAAGAAAAAAAGTTCCTGCGCGAGCACAAGGAATATGTGGACCACGCAGAAGAATAAGCGATGATACAAAAAGAACCGCCGGTTCAACCGGCGGTATTCTTTTATTTATCGGACTGTCACCCAGCACGTGCCCTTCGCGCTGTTGTACGGATCATTGCTGGTGCAGGTCACACGGCATGTGCCGGTGCCGACCGCCTTCAGATTACCCTTCTGGTCCACAGTCACCACGTTGCTGTTGCTGGACGTCCAGGTCACCTTCTGATTGGTTGCGTCTGCAGGCAGAATCGTCGCTTTCAGGCGCTGCGTATCACCGACATGCATCGTCAGCAACGTATGATCGAGACGGATACCGACCACTTGCTTATAGACGACCTTCACAGCAACCAGTGTGCCGGTGCCGTTGCCGCCGTCGTTCGGCGTGATCGTAATGATCGCGGTGCCTTCGCTGACAGCGGTGAGAACACCCTTGGAGTTGACCTTCACAATATTTTTATTGCTGGACTGATACTTCACCTTTGTGGTGGATGCAGTGGAAGGTGTCGGGATGATCACCAGCGTCTGCTTGGTACCAACGCCCATCTCAATTGTGGATTCCTCTACCGAAATGGACTTGATTTTCGGGCGCTTGACCGTTACCGTGCAGGTTGCTTTCTTTTTGCCGTCCTCTGTAATGACGGTAATCGTTGCCGTACCTGCCTTCAAAGCGCGAATCTTGCCCTTGGAGGAGACGCGGACGATCTTATTGTTGGAGGTCTTCCAGGTCACGTTCTGGTTCGTCGCATAGGTCGGCGTGGTTGTTGCCTTGAGGGTATAGGTTTTGCCGATTGTGAGCGAGAGCGAGGTCTTGTTTAGCTTGACCTTCTTGACCGGCGTTTCAACCACCGTGATCTTGCAGGTTGCTTTCTTGCCGGTATCCTTCGTTGTCACAGTAATCGTGCATTTCCCGGGGTTGACAGCCTTGACCACACCATCGTCGCTGACCGTTGCAACCTTCTTGTTGCTCGTCTTCCAGTTGAGAGACGTGATGGAAACGTTGGACGGTTTGATCGTTGCGGTCAGCTTCGCGCTCTTGCCGTCGCTGATGGTCAGGCTCTTGCTGTCCAGCGACACACCGGTCGATTTGATCGTCTTCAGCACCTTTACCGTGCACTTTGCCGTGTGGGAGGAGTCCTTTGTGGTACAGGTGATGACTGCCGTGCCCTGCGAAACAGCGGTTACAACACCGTCGGCAGTCACATATGCCACGGACGGATCACTCGAGGACCAGAGCACGCTCTTATTGGTTGCGTTTGACGGTTCAATCGTTGGCTTCAGCATACGGGTTGCGGTCTCATACAGTTCGATGCTCGTTGCATTGAGCTTGACGCCGGTTGCCTGAATGCTGGATACGATCTTGCACTTTTTAACAGCAAACGGATTGTCATCCGAGGTTACGGAAATATACGTGGTGCCGACGCCGACCGCTTTGACAAGACCGAACTGATCGACCGTTGCAACCGCTGGGTTATCAGATTTCCACGTCACTTCGGGGAAGGTTGCTGTTGTCGGTTCAATCGAAGCCTTGAGCTGATAGGTGTTGCCGACATACAGATTGCGGCTTGTGGTATTCAGCGAAATGCCCGTGACTTCCACCTTTTTAAAGACCGAAACGATGCATGCCGCCCGGAATCCGCCGTCAACGGTTTTCGCGGTGATGACGGCAGTACCGGAGCCAACGCCGGTAATGAGCCCGGTGGTCGCATTCACAGACGCCACACTGGGCTTATCCGACGTCCAGGTCACAGCTTTGTTGGTTGCGCTGCTCGGCGTTACGGTTGCAGTCAGCCTGAGCGTTTTGGTCACATAGATCGACGCAGTCGACTGCGAAAGGCTGATGCCCGTCACCGGCACAGTCACATGCACAATGCAGTGCGCACGCTTTGCGCCTTCTTCGGTTTCAACCGTAATCTCGCACGTGCCGTTCCCAACGCCGCGCACAACACCATTCTGGTCCACGGTTGCAATAGAGGAATTCGAGGTTGCCCATTTCACGTTTTTATTATTGGCATAATCCGGAATCACGGTTGCCGTCAGCTTTTGGGTGTTGCCGATTTTCAGATTGATTTCTGCAGTATTCAGCCGCACGCCGCCGACGCGACCGCCGATGCCGATCAGTCCGAGCGGGAATTCTCTTGCCCAGACGCGCTGGCAAAGATCAGTGGGATGCGCACCGTCCAGCGTATATTCCGGCAGCATGGCGGAGGGATCCTCCGGATTCTTGGTAATATCGTAATAATCCACGAAGCCGTCGTGCTCAGTGGTAATTGCAAGCCAGCGGTTGACCTCCTGTGCAATCGCCCAGTCGGCTGCAAGCTCTTCGTCCGTGCGCACATAACGCGCGCCGGTGTTGAGGAAATCACGGGTGTAGCCCTTCCACTGCGTGATTCCGACTGCGATAACCTTGATGTTATTCGCATGACAGGTGCGGAAGACCGTGCGGAAGTTTTCGATAATCTCCTGGGCGGTCGGCTGGCGGATGCCGGGATTCTCTTCCATCACATCCTGACAGACCGGGTGCACAATATCGTTCGTGCCGATTTTGACGATCACGTACTTCACGCCGGACTGGGAAAGCACGTCGCGCTCAAAGCGTTTGAGCATGGATTCGCCGAACAGGAACGAGCCGAAGCCCAGCCCGTCTCTGCCGAGGCTGTTGCCGATGATGCCCTTGCCGACCACGCCGACGTCCGTTGTGCCTGCCTGGTTGATCTGTTCCGCAAGATACAGGGGAAAATCGTTGGATACGGTGGAGTCACCGACAACGACCACAGAATAGGAGTCCGGGCTGCTGTTATAGACGTCTACACTCGAGAACAGCGGCACCACGTGAATGATGCTGTAGGACAGCGAGC
>JAEEGL016796026.1_pt1 | contig 47760 bp, 44 predicted proteins | sample 9134231 | NCBI WGS metagenome assembly JAEEGL01 (sample SAMN16246548, study PRJNA631951) | gut metagenome | biome: gut microbiome; feature: rumen; material: fiber-attached | host: Bos | place: Iran: Karaj | collected 2018-10 | reverse complement strand
CTTCCTGGTAAAGGGCATCAGCATGTACGGCGCTCTTATCGGTGTAGGTCTTGCGGTTCTTATCGCATACTTCAAGTATAAGAAGGCAAGAGCTGAATGGGAAGCTGCTAACCCCGACGCATAATCAGGAGGACATATCAAATGAAATATGTAAAGCAGCTGGAGTATCCGCATCTGCTCGACAAGACCGGACTTAAGCTGGACTACGATTACTACCTTGCAAACAAGGAAAGGATCGACGCATCCAACTTCGGACCGCTGAAGTTTGAGCCAGGCATGAAGCCACTTGCAAATCCTCAGACCACTGTTGCCCCTGCCGGCTGCGGCCTCTGCTGCGCAGTTATGGCTGCAGATCAGCTGACACCCAACTCCACCTTCACTCTTGAGGATGCTCTGGATCTTTCCTATGCTTCCCATGCAAACGAAGGCATCGGAACCGAGTATGATCCCTTTGCTCCTGCATTCGCAGAGAAGATGGGATATGAGTTCAAGGGCACCAACAGCCTTGAAGAACTGGATGCATGGCTTGCTACCGGCGGCGTTGCAGTTGCCAAGGCAGGCGGAGACCGCAAGGACGGCCACATCGGCGTATTCACCCATGGCTGGCACTATATCCTTGTATTCGCAAAGAACGCGGACGGCAAATATGCCATCCTCGATCCTTCCCAGACTCCTACCAAGTATGATGAACCTGGACGCAAGGAACTCGTTGAGAAAGGCGATCTGATCGTCGACGGTCACATTCTTTATGCTACAGGCGAGATCCTGGCAGAAGAAGTTAAGCTCTTCGACCCGGGCTTCTACATGTTCAGAAGAAAGTAGTCTTTTTGACCGCGCTAAAAGCCGGGAGAGTTGGTATTCTCCCGGCTTTTTCCAAAAAATTCGAATAAAAGCCGGCTCCCCGGCATCACATAAAACGTTAATACATATAGTTTACAATAAAACAGGAGGAATTATAATGAAGTTTGTTAATCAGCTTGATTATCCGCATCTTATGTACAAGAGAATTCAGATGGAGCCCATTTTCTATGAAAAGAACAAGGCTCTGTTCGAGAACATGAAGGGCTTTAAGGCAAGAACATCTGATGCTCCCACCCCGGAACCCGGCACCCCGCTTCCTCCGGGAAATGTGGAAAAAGGCGGCTGCGGTCTCTGCTGCGCTGTTATGACAGCAGATCATCTGACTCCTAACACCGATTTCTCACTTGAAGATGCGCTGGATATTTCCTATGCAAATAAGGCTAATTTCGGCGGCACAGACTACGATCTCTTCGGACCTGCCTTTGCTGAGAAGATGAACTATAACTTCTCCTCCAGCAACAGTCTGGAGGATGTGGACGCATGCCTGAAGACCGGCGGCGTTGCAGTGGCAAGTGTCATGGGCGACAGAGAAGACGGCCACATCGGCGTATTCACCCATGGCTGGCACTACATCCTGGTATTCGCAAAGAGACCCGACGGCAAGTATGCCATCCTGGATCCCTCCCAGACTCCCACCAAGTACGACGAGCCGGGCCGCAAGGAGCTCGTAGAGAGCGGCGATCTTATCGTCGACGGCAATATCCTCTATGCTACAGGCGAGATCCTGCTTGAGGAAGTTAAGTACCTGAACCCCGGATTCTACATGTTCAGCAGAAAGTAATTCAAACAGCTGAATACTTTTTTACAGGCTCCTGATATAGGGGCCTGTTTTTATGCGCCGAAAGAATGATAATTTCTTATCATAAGAGAATATTTGTGTTATTATTGTTAATAAAGGGGTAAGCAATCATTTATAAGGAGATTATTATGTTTTGTCCTAATTGCGGAAAAGAACTGCCTCAGTCAGCGGTTCCACTGAAATTCTGTCCTCACTGCGGAACATCGCTGGAGCGATACTTCGGCCCGGTCAGCGCCGCTGCAGAAGCGAAGGAAGCTGCAGAAGCAGTTAAGGCAGAAATGAAAGAAGCTGCTGCTGAAACAAAAGCAGAGATACAAGAGACAGTTGCTGAAACAAAGGCAGAAGTAAAAGAAACTGTTGCTGAGACAAAGGCTCAGGTGACAGCGGCTGGCGGAGAAGTAAAAGCAACAGCGCAGGAAACAGCTGCAGTCTTTGCAGATACTGCTGAAAAGCAGGCTGAAACACTTGAAGAAAGCGTTTCGGAAAGCGCTGAGGCTGTAAAAGAAAGCATTCAGGAGACAGCAGCGGCTAAAGCTGAAGAGCCTGCAAAAGTCCTTCAGGAAAACAGTTCCGAAGCTGCCCCAAAGGATGAAGAAGCTCCAAGAGCGGTGCCCCAGTCTGAACCCACGCCGGCAGAACCTGCGGCGCCTGCCGAGCCCAAAAAGAAAAGCAAGCTGCCGGTAATACTTGCTGCAGTACTTGTGCTTGCTGCCATCGCAGGATACTTTATCTATCAGAACCTGCCCTCGACAAAAATAGGCAAGCTCATAAATTCTGCGGAAAGCCATCTCATGCAGGATGAGTATCAGGCAGCCATCGATGAACTGGAAGCAGCAAGGCAGCTCCAGCCTGACAACGCAGATATAATCGAAGCCCAGGCAGACGCATACAGCGCTTATGCCAGATACTTCGTCGAAAGCGGAGATGACATGGGAGGAATGGATGTATACAAGCAGGCCGTAAGTATTATCGAACAGCTTCCAGCGGAAAAGAAGGACGAGAAGCTTAACAGCCTTTCAGAAGAAATCAGCGGAATAGCTGATTACTACAAACGCGAAGGCCAATATAATAATGCTCTGGATATACTTCAGAAAAAGCTCGAAATATTCCCCGGAATGGTAGCCGGGATAAACAGAGAAGAACTGGAGGTATACAGCGAATGGACCCGCGGCATTCTGGACAGCGGTGAAGCAGAAACGATAAAATTATTCAAAAAAGATGTGCTGGATCACGTAATGGAAAGGCCTGAGATGGCCGCCCTTCAGCCCCTCTACGACGAAGCGGCTGCTATAGTCGAAAATGAGAAGCTCATGGCAAGTCTGTCCGAGATGGGCGCCGCGCTGCATGCTGACACATCTAAAAACAAGAGAAGTCTTACAGTCGAAACGTTTTACATGGATTGTCTCAACAGCTTCGGAATATACAATCCCATAGGCAAGTGGTGCGTAAAAAACACGGACAAGCTTCCCCTTATAGCGGATATTGAAGGAACAGATGACCGCATCGGCATGTATGTGATGGATGGCACTATTTACTGCTATATCGGAGAATATGAAGGAAATGAACGCAGCGGAACAGGCGTCTGGTTCACTTATCAGGGAACACCCCTCTCCAGCTATCAGAAATACTATGCCTACGGAACCTGGCAGAACGATAAGCCCAACGGCAGGTTCAGCATCTGGAACTGCGATAAAACGGCTTCTGCCGAAAAAGAGACCTCAGCGATGATCACGGTTGACGTAAAAGACGGTCTTTACAATGGACAAGCTGAAGAGGTATTCACAGATATCGACACATTCAGACCCAGATACACGAATGGAATCGCAGAGATCATCGGCAGCTATGATGATAACGGTACTACCAAGTATACAATTTCCCTCGGCGACAACACAGCCTACTACATCACAACTACCAATAAAGAAAAGGTTTATGGCATACAAGGATACGCTAATCCCAGATAACCAATAGCCATGATGCAGCAATAAAAAAGTACCCGGCAGCCCCGGGTACTTTTTAATTTCATAACAGTGGTAATTTACATCTAGAATAAGCTGATCAGATTATATGCTATCAGGGCTGCGACCCAAGCCACAAAGCACTGCCAGAGCACCACAGCCAGCGACCAGCGGCGTCCAAGTTCCCTTCTTATGGCCGCAACCGCCGCTACGCAGGGGGTGTACAACAGGGAGAACACCAGCAGAGCTCCTGCCGAAGCAGTAGTAAGGACTGCAGATACATCGCCCCCAAACAGTATCTCCAGAGTGGATACAACGCTCTCCTTGGCCATAAAGCCGCTTATGAGCGAGGTGCAGATGCGCCAGTCACCAAGCCCTGCGGGCTTCATTATCGGTGCAAGCCAGCCGGCCACAAGAGCCAGTATGCTGGACCCGGAATCCTCCGTAAGATTGAACTTAAGATCAAAGCTCTGGAGGAACCAGACTACTATTGTAGCTATAAGTATTACAGAGAAAGCTCTCTGAAGGAAGTCCTTGGACTTTTCCCAAAGCAGCCTTGCCACGTTTTTAGCTCCGGGCAGTCTGTAGCTGGGAAGTTCCATAACAAACGGCGCTGCATCGCCTTTGAACAGGGTCTTCTTCATGAGCAGAGCGGCAAGTATTCCGATCAGTATGCCAAGCAGATAAAGTCCGACCATTATAATTGCCTTTTTGTCCTCAAAGAAGGCATCCACAAAGAACGCATAGATAGGCAGCTTTGCGGTACAGCTCATGAAAGGCGTCAGCAGTATGGTCATCTTTCTGTCCCGCTCGCTGGGCAGCGTCCTTGTTGCCATAACGGCAGGAACAGTGCAGCCGAAGCCTATAAGCATCGGCACTATGCTGCGTCCCGAAAGCCCCAGCTTTCGGAGCAGCTTGTCCATAAAGAAGGCGACTCTTGCTATATAGCCGCTGTCCTCCAGCATGGACAGGAAGAAGAACAGGGTCACGATTATAGGCAGGAAGCTCAGTACAGTTCCCACACCGGCGAAGATACCATCGATGATCAGTTTGTGAAGGACCTCATTGACATTTATAGCCGTCAGACCTGCATCAGCAGCAACCGTAAGCCACTCAACAGCCCCTTCCATCAGCCCCTGAAGCCAGGCGCCTATCACGCTGAAGGTAAGCCAGAACACCAGGCCCATTATCAGTATGAAGCACGGGATGGCGGTATATTTGCCGGTAAGCACGCTGTCTATTCTGGAGCTTCGGATCTGCTCCTTGCTCTCGTGCGGCTTTCTTACGGTAGCGCGGCAGACCTTGTCGATAAAGGAGAAGCGCATATCTGCTATGGCTGCAGACCTGTCGAGTCCCCTCTCATTCTCCATCTGGATGATGACATGCTCTATCATCTCCTTCTCGTTCTGATCCAGATCCAGCGCCTTTTCTATAAGCGGGTCCCCTTCGATCAGCTTGGTCACGGCGAATCTTAATGGAAGCCCGGCCTTCTCGGCATGGTCTGCTATCAGATGGCTTATTCCGTGAAGCGCTCTGTGCACAGCCCCGCCGTGATCGTTTTCATCGCAGAAATCCTGCCTGAGTGGCTTTTCCTGATATCTGGCGATGTGCAGAGCGTGGTCCACAAGCTCCTCTATGCCCTGATTCTTTGCCGCCGAGATTGGTATTACCGGAACGCCCAGCATAGCTTCCATGCCGTTGATATCGATGGAACCGCCATTGTTGGCTATCTCATCCATCATGTTCAGAGCTATTACCATGGGAACACCCATCTCCAACAGCTGCATGCTCAGGTAGAGATTCCGTTCCACATTAGTGGCATCAACTATGTCTATTATGGCCTTGGGCTTCTCATCGATGACATAATTGCGGGAAACTATCTCCTCGCTGGTGTATGGAGACATGGAGTAGATGCCCGGAAGGTCCACCACAACTGTTTCGGGATGGCCTTTTATGGCACCGTCCTTCCTGTCTACGGTTACGCCCGGGAAATTGCCCACATGTTGGTTGGAGCCCGTCAGCTGATTGAAAAGCGTAGTCTTTCCGCTGTTCTGGTTGCCCACCAGAGCGAAGCTGAGGACCGTTCCTTCCGGAAGCGGGTTCTCATCAGCCTTAGAATGGAAGCGGCCTCCCTCACCAAGGCCCGGGTGCTCCAGCTTTTCGGGCGGATCATCATGACCATGGTGATCATGATGATCATGATGATCGTGATGATTGTCATCTCGTTCATGATCTGCTGATTCAGGTCCGCGGTGATGACCATGTCCCTTTCCTTCCAGTATCTCAGCCTCTATTTTGGCTGCGTCATCAACTCTCAGTGTGAGCTCATAACCATGTATGCGGAATTCCATGGGATCTCCGAGAGGAGCCAGCTTTACAAGTCTGAGCTTTGCTCCCGGAATGACACCCATGTCGAGGAAATGCTGCCTTAAGGCGCCTTCCCCTCCTACAGTCTTTATTACGGCGTGATCGCCGATTTTCATTTCACTTAGTTTCATATCAAAAATAACAGTTTGGGGTTTTGGTTAGCTTTCGCTCACCATAATATAGCTCAAGGGTGGAGTTGGTCAACGCTAACTGAAAAGTAAAATAAAAAACCCGGCTATTAATCAGCCGGGATAAGATCACATCAGTTCTCGGGATACAGGTCCGTGCTGTAGTCCTTGACCTCGTCACGCTTGAACTTGTTTTTGTTGCCGTCCATCGCCAGGTTCCAGCTCATCATTTCTCCGCCATAGGGCGCGCAGTAAGCTCTGCGGTCTCTGTTGTCTTCGAAGAAACGTATCCTTCCTTCCACATAGTTGTAGGAAAGGCTGCCCTTAGGCGCTTTCTTTTCGTACTGTATATACATTCCGACTATGCCGCCGTTGTGAACATAACCATGGTCGGAATCGTAGCCATCGATGAATATATTGCAGTAATCCACATTTATATAGCCTGCCGCGTATGCGCCGCCCATAAACTGTTCATCCCTGTGCTCTTTGTCCTGATCCACGCAAACAAGAGTGCATTCTACAGTAGATTCCTTTATGTAACCTTTACCGAAGCCGGCAAACCCGCCTATGCCAAAGCTCTTGCTTGTGGTATATAAGTCTCCCCTGCCGCTTACATATACCTTTTCCACAGTGGAATCTGCCATCCAGCCCGCCAGCAGGCCTGCGAAGGCACAGTCGGAGCCCTCATCGCATGTAAGCTGATCGACTTTTATGTTAAGATCGTGCACATAAGCGTTTTCCAGGCAGCCGAAAAATCCGGAGAACACGGTGGCATAGCGCTTCATATTTCCATCGAAGGTAACGCGGACATCACCGGAAACACCTTCTATTTCAAGACCCGAGATCGTATGCCCTGCCCCGTCCAGCTCGCCGAAGAAATCCACGGGAGTCCAGGGTCTTCCGCTCATATCGAGATCCGCTCCCAGCCTGTACTTTGCGCCCTGGTGCCGTCCAAGCTCGAAAAGCTGATCGGGCTGAGTTATGACATAATACCCACCCTGCAGCTGATCGGAAAAATCATCCGCAAAAGCCGTGCATGTAAAAACAAATGCAAGCGCAGCAAGCAGCGCTGCAAAGATCAGTATTCTTCTTATAATAGACTTTTTCATATAATTGCCCCCTCCGTCGGGACAGCTGTCATCTGATATACTCTATCTTCTGCATTCTGTCCAGATCCGCATCTGTCCAGGATGCTATTGCTTTAATGCCTTCCGGCTTAGTCCTGCAGCATCCGCCTATAAAGCGGGCACCTTCTATGTACCATTCCCTTGCCATGCTGACAAAGGGCTGTATTCCGCGGCCTCTGCCCCAGGTCTTTTTTATGCCATCGTAGCTCTCGCCGCTGTTGGGATAAACGCAGATATCCTTATCAGTAAGATCTCGCAGCCTCCGGACGATGCCCCTGACAAGCTCAGGAGGACTGCAATTCACACCTATTGCAATAAGCCCCGGCAGCTCAGCCAATTCCTTTGCCAATTCTTTAATGCTGTTTCCACCGCAGGTCCTATGCTCTGAAAGAAAAGTAAAGCTGACCCAGTACCTGGCGCCCTCATCCTCCAGCATTTCTGCGCAGGCAAGAGCCTCATCGAGCCTTGGCATAGTCTCGACCGCAAAAAGCTCTGCGCCGGCATCCTTCAGGATCTGTATGCGGGGAAGGTGGAAATCCCTGTATTCCTTAGCGGAAAGTCTGTAAGACCCGGTGTATTCGCTTCCGTCTGCAAGATAAGCCCCGTAAGGTCCGATATCCCCTGCTGCCAGAGGATAAGGCTTGCCGCTGTTTCTTCCTTGGGGAAGCGCATCCCCGCCAGCCTCTGCTGGCAGACCTTCCCACCAGGTGTTTCTTGCTTCATATACCAGCTCCATAGAGCGCCTTATCAGTTTTTCGGCATCTTCTGCGCTGTAGCCGGCTTCCATGAAGCCTCTGGTACTGCCCTGATAGCTGGCGCAGGTGACTATATCTGCCCCTGCGGCAAAGTAATCATAATGTATGCGCTTTATGGCTTCAGGGGCGCTGTCTAGCATCCTGGCGCTCCACAGCCTGTCCTTTACGTCGTATCCACGCCGCTCAAGCTCAGTCCCCATGGGGCCATCCATCACGATAAGCCTCTTTTTCAGGATTCTCAGCGCCATAAAAACCTCCCGGTGTATAATATACTGTAAGAAACATTATACACCAGGAGGACCATCTGGCACTATTTAATTTACTGTTTGCGAGCTTTGAGCCAGTTTCTGAAGTCCAAAACCAGCTGTCCGAGAACTCCGTAGTGGAAGATGGTGCTGCCTTCGCGTGTGTCGCTGAGGACTTCAAAAGCCCGCTTCTCCATAGCCTCAGGTATCCCGTAAAAGGCCTCCGCTATGGCCCCTGTCATGGCGCCTATGGTGTCCGAGTCACCGCCTATGGAGATGGCCTTAAGGATAGCGTTTTCAAAGCCAGTGCTTTCCAGGAAAGCCTCTATAGCCTGGGGGCAGGAGCCCTGGCAGCTGACATCAAACTCATACCAGGGGCGTATCTCGTCCAGTGTAAAGTCGAGAGAATAGAAATTATCCTCTACATACTGCCTTATCTCCTCCTTTGAGCTGCCCGTTCTTGCCAGATATATGGCAGCGGCAATGGCCTGGGCGCCCTTTATCCCCTCCGGGTGATCGTGAGTGACTTCTGCCGTCAGCTTTGCAGCGTGCAGAGTATCCTCTAAGCTGTCATACATCCAGCCCACAGGCGACACCCTCATGCCGGAGCCGTTGCCCCAGCTGTTATAGGGCTTCGTGTCCACATCCAGCAGCCAGTTGTAGAACCTGCCGCCGTAGCCCGCTCCGGGGAACAGGTGGCCGTAGTACTGCATGGAAAAGACCAGAGTCTGCCTTATCTTCCTGTCGCTGTCACCCCAGGAATCCATCAGTGCCCTTGCGACCGCCGCAGTCATCACTGAATCATCGGTGGGATAGCAGTCCTTGCCGAACAGCACCAGCTTATCTATATCCTTTTCGTTGTTGAATTCGTATATCGATCCGCAGATATCTCCTATAATCGCTCCTAACATAGCGCACCTCCTTTTATTCATTGGAGCCGTTCAGACGGCTCAGTTTTATCCAGTTTATCAGTCCTATCACAGCCATTATAAGGTATATGCTCTTTTTTGTGAGATATACAGGGTCGAACCTTACTATATACATGGCTACGGCCACAAAATCAGTGATCAGCCACCATATATACTGCTCCCTGTAGCGCAGCATCTCCAGAGTGGTCGCCGCAAGGCCTATGGCCACGGTCGCAGCATCGAGCCAGGCCACATTTCCGCCCACCCTTACCAGTATATAGTGGTACACGCAGGTGCCGGCAGCTATTATCATCGCCGTGAATATGTTCTGAGGTATGGTAAGCTTTCTTGCTTTGGTCCTCTCTTTTCTGGTCTCATCCCTGTGCTTTATCCAGAGCACCCAGCTGACGATCTCTATAGGAAGGTAGACCAGTATCTCCAGAAGGAATGTTCCGTAGATCTTCCAGTACAGCAGATAGACCGCATAGCTGAGAGTGTTGAGTATGGCAAAGGGGAAGTTGATAATATGGGCTTTGGCTGTGAAGAATATGCAGGCTACTCCGCACACAGCGCTTATAAAGTTAAGCACCGAAAGCCATGCGGGATTGCCCCCTTCGTCACCCGCGCCGAAAGCCATCACCATGGCTCTTGCTGCGATAAGTATCATGATGACAGCCATCAGATGCTCGTACCATTTCAGTTCTTTAAGTGATTTTACCACACCAGCCATTTTTCCGCCTCCATTTCGTTCATCGCTCTTATCATAGTTGCGCTTATGGGATAATGGGTCCGTCCCGGGTCTATGAGTCTGAACTCTGCCCAGGGGTAAGCCCTCCTGAAATAGGGCTCGTAATGCGCATCGCTCCCCGAAAATACGACGTCGAAGCGGCCGCATATATCCAGCACCAGAGGTGTCTCAGCATCCCAGTCATCAGTTCCGTCAGCCCTCACCAGCTCTGAAATGTCTATCACGTGAAAACTCACATTCGGATAGAGAGAACAGACCTTTTGCATAACCCTTATCCGGCTTTCGGGAAGTAGCAGCTCCCTGCTTATCTTGTGGTCCCCTGTTCCAAGTATGCGTTTCTCCTCCGCGCCCCCGGTAAACAGCAGCACATAAAGCTTTTCACACATCTGCGATGCCTGATCTATGCAGTACAGATGCCCCTTGTGAAACGGGATGAACTTGCCGCCGAACATCCCCGATCTGTATATCTTCTCCATCTCATTTCCCCCTTTCCAGAAAAAATCGGACCGAAGCTCCTGCTTACGGTCCTATAATACAATCATTGTGTCCGGTTTTCGTCCACCGGCAGTGGACATTTTGCGAGGCTACTTTTCAGCTCCTATCAGCCTGCTGTAGCCGTATTTTAGTATCTGTTCGTTGAATTCCCAGATATCGTATATCCTGTGTTTAAGAAAATATGTGACGATTATGTCGTATTTGCTTGAACTGCTTAGGGCTATCCCGGCTGCACTGAAGAAGGGAACAGCCTCTTCATAGCTCAGCTTAAGCGCAAAGCTCAGACCCACCACAGTCTCGATCGAGGGCTTTGCAACGCCACCGCTTACCAGCTTGCTGAAAGCGGATTTGCTGAGGCAGGCATCCTTGTAAAGCTGCGAAGGCTTGCTGATGCCCTTTTCATCCATGTACCTGTAGAGCATATCTACAAAGCTTTCGCTTCGCTCTGCTATCAGCTCCTCCAAAGACTTGGTATCCTCCGGGCCTGCAGGCTTAAGACTGCCCTTGATATAGACGTCAAGGTCTCCCTGCATGGACCGGGCTATGCGCTTTGCAGCTTCCCCGTAGATGACCAGATATACCTCCATATCCGTGTAGATGCGCAGATACTCGGTGATGGATATAACGGCTATCTCCAGGGCTTTGGGGATTGGAAAGCCCATGGTGCCCGAGGCTATCAGAGGGAAGGCAACAGAGCGGCAGCCCAGCTGATCCGCCAGCTCCAGAGAAGACCGGTAGCAGCTCCTGAGTATGGCTGCCTCGCCCTTCTGTCCGCCCTCATACCTGGGTATATAGGTGTGTATCATCAGCTTTGCGGGAATGTTGTATGCGTTGGTCCAGATGGCTTCGCCCGGCTGCAGAAGCCCCCTTTTTTCGTCGCACTCGGCCTCAAATTCGGGGCCTCCGAGGGCGTGCAGTATTTCATCCACTCCGGCATGGCCTATAAGCTCCGGATTGGAGGAATTGACTATGGCATCCGCCTCAACAGTAGTTATATCCTTGTAAAGAACAGTCAGGCTCATAAATCACTCTCTTTTTGAATCGACTCTGAAAAGTTCTGTATATTCTATCTTTTTTGCCGGGTAATTGGACTGCATAAGGCTTATATGGTCTGCCACTGCATAGAAGCTCTCCGGCAGCAGTTCATCAGCAGCGGTCCGTCCTATATACATGTCCCTTGCAAGGGTGATGTGAGGCCTAAAGCGCTTCGCATCAGGCCTGAAGCCGGCATCTGCAAGCTTTGACACCAGCTCTTTCTGCAGGCGCATCAGAGCAGGATCCTCAGCAAGCCCTATCCACCAAAGCTCCGAATCCCGCCTGAAGCAACCGGTCCTGTCAAAGCAGAGACTGAGTTCTGGAAATACTATGCTGCCAAGTATGGCTCTGAGCTCAGGGACGGCAGCATCGTCAACATCGCCGAGAAAAGCCAGTGTCAGATGCAGATTATCAGGAGATGCAAAGCGGCCCCGTCCTTTTTCTTTAAGCCTTCGCTGGACCTTCAGTATCTTCGTTTTTGTTTCTTCATCAAAATTGATGGATATGAAAAGCCTCATGAACGGCTCCCTTCACTATTTCAGAAAACTCTTTACATCCTCTGCTTTTGAATCCGGAAGCAGGCTTCGGATGTGATCGATGAGTCTTTCATACGATTCCTTTGGCTCCCGTCTGTACATGGACGAGATATGAGCTTCGCCCATAAACTGCTCAGGCGTTGCATATTCCGCCACGCCCCAGCCATATTCATTGCCGAAGCGGTCCTGCATGTACTTGAAATCCGATATGAGAACGAAGCACTGAGCCTGAAGGCGGTTTATGCTGGTATCAAAGCCCTTTCTGCCATTCTTTCCATAGCCGCCGGTAGTCTTAAGGTCCTTTGAGAGCAGCGGTCCATTGGCCTCGATCAGCTCAAAAAGATACTTGTCTTTGTATGGCGCAAGGCCGTCGTTGAAAAAGCCCTCGTAGTCGTAACCATCCCGGCGGTAGTTGGCCAGATCGATGAACCAGTCGCGGCTTACGAATGCCGCCTTCTTTTCGAAGAACTTGCCGTAAGCACAGCCGATTTCCCTTATGACTGGCCCCTTCCACTCCCAGACGCCTTCCTGATCGTCCGAGAACCAGACCATCGGATCCACATGCTCCTCAATGGAAAAACCGCGCAGTGAATTGCAGAAGTAAGGCAGAAAACCATACTCCTGCACTGCGTCTTCAAGATCTTTCATTGTATGAATGGTGAAATCAAATTGCATTGTTATTACCTTACCGGCGCAGACCCCTCTCAGAGGCTCATATTGCCATTCTGAGCGCGTTAAGCTGCCCTTTTGGGTATTTATGTGTCCGGCTGCTGTTTCTTGCCTTAAACGGCAGATTCAGCGCAGTATTTTCTCCATAGGCTTTCCTTTGGCCAGTTCATCCACCAGCTTGTCCAGCCAGCGCACCTTCTGCATCAGAGGATCCTCTATGCTCTCCACCGCAACCCCGCAGACCTTTCCTTTTATCTTGGCCGCATTCGGGTTCATGGCAGGCGCATTCTCAAAAAAGGCTCCGTAGCTCATGGACTGATCAACTTCATCCATTTCATACCCGGTGAGCCATTTTATGACCGTATCCAGTTCCTCTTTTGTGCGGCCTTTGCGCTCCACCTTCTGCAGGAGCAGCGGGTACAGCTTTGATACCGGCATATCAAAAACGCTTTGTTTCGGCATAATATGCTCCTTTCATCATGACAGCAGATTATTATCTTCCTGCGATGCGCTCTGCAAAAGCAGCGCCAGCCGCTTTTGCATCTGCCAGATCTTTAGGCCAGCGGCTTTCATGAATCTTTTCAAACTCGTCTGCGGAGGATTCGCTGTAGTTTGCAAACTGTTTCGCCTTTTCTTTATCCCAGGTCCTGGTCTGATTGATTACAAGCTCCGTGAAATTGACTCTGCGAAGGAATGCTTTCGTCAGCCGGCTTATGGTCTCAGCATGGGGCGTGAAGGACTGCTTCGAGACCTCCTCGGGCTGAAACATGTTGTAGAGAGCAGCAATCTCCTGCTGATGGTCGAGCATGCCGGGGTAGATATATCTCTCAAGAAGAGCTCTCAGCTGCGCAGGCAGTTCCCAGAAGAATATGGGAGCAGAAAAGACTATGCCATCGGCCTGCCTCATCCGGTCAAGAAGCTCAGATGCGCCATCCTTCTGCACACAGCCCCGCACCTTTCGGTTCTTGAGTTCACATCCGTGGCAGCCTCTGCAGCCCTTGTAATCAAGATCAAATACGTCTACCCATTCTATTTCAAATATGCCGTCAGCTGAGCGGACGCCTTTAAGAAAAGAATCCAGTATCGCAGCGCTGTTGCCGTTTTTTCTTCCGCTGCCGTTCAGTGCAATTATCTTTTTGCCATTATATTTCTCCTTTTCTTTGATATTAATGCTTTAGTGAGGAATAAGTCTTTCCCAGATCGCGGTGTCCACGCCGTCCATGCATCTGAAATGCTTTCTTATGACCGATGCCATATAGGACATCCGCCCGGTTATGTTTTTATTGCCTACCCAGAAAGCGTCCTTAGTCCCTGTGAACATCGACTGGAACATCATGGCCCGGTCCTCTATGGCAAAGGTTTTTGAATATGAATCTATAAACCAGATGGGGCTGCCATCCACGATAGTGTATTTTGTATCAAAATAATCCGCTCCGGACTCCGTAACATAGCTTTCGTTATAACTGAAACCCTTCGGCAGATACTTATCCCACTCGGGGTATGCATTTCTGTCCGTTTTGGCATCCAGATACACATCTATCGCATGCATGGTCTCATGCGCCAGGGTCGGGAGCAGTGAGATTATGTTCGTGACATCGACAGCGATGCACTGGTCGCTGCCGAACCTGTAGGCATATGCTGCGGGATTGCTTATGGACGACGCATTTTCAGGCTTAAGCCTGCTGGTGAGAAGGAAGTACAGGTGATTCGGATGGTACAGACCGTCCCCTGAATACATCTCCTGAAAGAAGCCCTCAGGAAAAGCTCCCAGAAAACCTTCAAGCATATCAAGCGCTTCGGAGATCAGCGCATCATCATACATAGCCTCGGAAGAGAATTCATTGGCCCTTGCAAGCACATCCTCTCCGTAGTAGATGGTTACAGGATAAACGGATTCGATGCTGTTTATCTTATCTGCAGTCTGAGCGCTTACGAGACTCCGCTGCGGCGCAGAAGCAGTCTCTGCATGAATGAATTTTATCCTTGGAAAGCCTTCTGTATCTTCATCATATGGAGAATCGAGATATAGTACGCCTTCCTTCAGGAAAACATAGTTTTCAGCCATACCGTTTTCCGCCATGTCTCCTCTGTAAACTGCAGTTCCATCCGTCCTGTACACAGTGTGGATATTCCTTATTCCTCCGCATGGCAGTTCGGTTACTATAAAGTCATCGCTGAGTCCCGTCACCCTTTCGGTCCTTGAAAACAGAGTGATCTCCGCATCAGGAGTCTTTCCGTCCTTATACTTCAGCGCCAGCTTTCCTTTGCCATCGTTTAAGGCGCTGAAGGAATCCGTCTCAGGCACAAACTCGTAAATGTCGTGAGGCTCAGTTTCCATGAAGCTTCCGCTCTCTATGCTGTAAATATAGCTTCTGGTCTCGGTATCGGTCATGAAGCTGAAATAAAGGGCATCGCCCTTCCTGTCATAAATGTTATACCGCCTGCTGTCAGAAACCGCAGAAGTATCAACAGGCCTGGAAGTCCCGCCATATATGCTGCCTATAGCGCAGCCGCCGTCCTTAAAGCGCACGAACAGGCCATCGGGGTAGAAGATATAATCGCAGTGATCCCCTTCCTTCAGGTCCCGGTCCCTGAATTCGACTGGTTCGGAATCCTTAGGCGAGAGGAAACGCAGAAATGGCCCGTAAGACGTGTAATATGCAAAGCTTCCGTCATCCATATTCATCAGCCGGCCGCGGTAAGTATCCTTTAGGCTGTAATCTGTCTGCCTGCTTCCGTCCGCAAGGCTGTAGGAGCGTATGTGGAGAGGACCGTTCTTTTCATTCTCAAGGCATACAAGGTAGTTGCCGGATCTTATGAAGCTTCTTATCCGTTCAGAACCCTCAGTGAGCAGGCACTTTATGCCATCTTCCTCTGATTCTGCATAAAAATCCGCGGCAGAAAGCTCCGGCTCCTGAACGACACTTTCCTTCGGAGTGACAATCGGCTCAGGTCTGTCAGTGTCCGGAGCATCAGTGCTGTCCGATCTGCAGGCGGACAGCAAAAGAAGCAAAGCCACAAGTATTAAAAATATAACTGTTTTGTATCTTTTATTGATATCCATACTCTGTACCCAAATGATCTATCAGTCTGATTATACCATGCAACAGGAGATTATGCTTCTATCTTCACATACGAAAAACTGTTTTACTATGCTGCAGTCCGGTGGTATTATGCTTATGAACATAACTCATTTAATTCCTGACAGGAGAACATTTTTATGATTCTGTGGATCATCGCGGCGGCAGCCGCCTATTTTATAAAGGGGCTGTGCGGCTTTGCCAATACCCTTGTATTTACTTCGATTCTGAGCTTCGGCGCAGCCAATGCAAATATCTCGCCTATAGACCTGCTGCTGGGCTGCCCTATGAATTTTATACTCACCTGGGAAAACCGCAAAAGCCTGGATCCTAAAGTCTATATCCCGCTTGCGGTTATGGTGCTTGCGGGAAGCATCCCCGGGGCGCTGCTTTTGAAAAATGTGGATGCCAGAGCCATAAAGCTGGTATTCGGCGTGATCGTGGCGCTGCTTGGAGCAGAGATGCTTTCCAGAGAGTACAGCAAAAAGAAACTCAAGTCATCCAAAATAGTGCTGGCGATAATTGGTCTGACTGCAGGCGTGCTCTGCGGTCTCTTCGGGGTCGGAGCGCTGCTTGCCGCCTATATCAGCCGCGTTACCGAAAGCGGAGACTCCTTCAAAGCAAACATAAGCGCAGTATTTATCGCTGACAATGCTTTCAGGATGATACTTTACAGCGTGCTCGGGCTGCTCAGACTTGAGTCCATTAAAACCGCTCTTCTGCTGATGCCCTTTGCGCTGGCAGGGCTTTTTGCGGGAATAAAATGCAGCCACCTTATAGACGAAAAGCTGGTACGCAAATTCACTTCCGTGCTGCTGATACTGTCCGGAATATCGCTGATCGTAAAAAACCTGTAGCAATGCCCCGGGACGGAACAGCGTCCCGCGCATCAGGCATTCCATTTATTGATACTCTGTATACAAATATATTGTTTTTATTTAAAAATGGCTTGTTGTAAAATAAGTTTTGTGGATTGCGCTGCATCCGGACGCATGGGTACCGGAGCAACAGCAAGGAGGTTAATTATGCAAACAAGAGAGAAGACCAAGCGTTTGACGGGACTGGCACTTTTTACTGCCCTGGTAGTTGTCCTTCAGATGCTTGGCAGTTTTATTCATCTGGGAACATTTTCCGTATCGATGGTGCTGGTGCCCATAGCAGTGGGCGCAGCTCTGTACGGCCCCGGAGGCGGCGCATGGCTGGGCTTTGTATTCGGTCTAGCCGTTCTGATGAGCGGAGATGCTGCTTTTTTCATGGGCTTCAGCTTCATAGGCACTGTCATAACCGTGCTTCTTAAAGGCGCTCTGGCAGGCTGGGCTGCAGGACTCATTTACCGCGCGGTCGCGGGACAGGCAGGCACCGCTGACGACAGAACAGAAAAGAGCTCTGTCATAGGCGCATTTCTTGCAGCTTTTACCGCTCCTGTGGTCAATACAGGGGTATTCATCCTAGGGACTATACTGTTCTTCATCCCGCTTATCAGTCAGATCGCGGGTGAAATGAACGTTTATAAATACATATTCGTAGGGCTTATCGGAGGCAATTTCTTCTTCGAGCTTGCCCTGAACCTTATACTGGTGCCGGTCATCGAACGGCTGATACGCATACAGTCAAAAATGTAGAAAGGACAGAAAATGATCATCGCTATCGACGTAGGAAATTCCAATATCGTTATCGGGACCCTGGAGGGACGGGAGGTCCTGACTTCCGCAAGAGTTCTCACCAAGCGGGATGCCACCGCCTATGAATATGCCATGGACGTGAAGAGCGCCCTGGAATTCAACAAGGTAAAGATCGACGAGGCTGAGGGAGCAATAATTGCATCCGTCGTGCCCTCCGTAACAGAAGCCCTGAGGCAGGCTCTCAAGCTCATCGGAATCAAGCGGGTACTGGTGGTCGGAAGCGGGATCAAGACCGGCCTCAACATCAGGATCGACGACCCTGCTCAGCTCGGCGCAGATCTGGCTGTAGGCGCTGTTGCAGGACTTTCAATGGAACAGGCTCCCATGATACTCATCGACATGGGCACCGCCACCACTGTGACTGCCATCGCCCCGGACAACAGCTTTATCGGCGGCGCCATAATCCCGGGAGTGGTGCTCTCTATGAACGCTCTTGCGAATGGCACTTCCCTGCTTCCCAATGTACCGATCACCGCGCCTAAAGCAGCCATCGGGACCAATACCGTGGCCTGCATGCAGAGCGGAGCCGTCATAGGCGCAGCATGCATGCTTGACGGCATGATAGAACGCATGGAAGCAGAGATAGGACAGCCCTGCAGGGTGATCGCAACAGGCGGCCTTTCCCGCTTTGTCGTGCCCCTCTGCAAGCGCCAGGACATACGCCTTGAACCAGATCTGCTTCTGATAGGTCTTGCTGAGATCTGGGAGAAAAATAGAAAGACTAAATAGTCAGCATATATTTCATACAAAAAAGCCCCGGTGATTCCGGAGCTTTTTATTTCGGGCCCTGCTTTTCGGGTCCTACTGGTTCTGTATATTTTCTGTACCGGTCTGTCCGCCATTATATCTGAGGCTCAGCATCGTGATGTCATCGGTCTGTTCGACGCCTCCGGCAAAACCTCCTATATCGCCCCTGACACAGGAGATGATGTCCTGAGGAGATGCATCTTCAGAAGCCCGGCAAAGAGAAGCTAGAAGGCGTTCCTCTTCGAATCGGTCGCTTGCAGCATTTGTGCTGTCCACTGCGCCATCTGTAAACAGGAACAACATGCTGCCGGGCTCAAGCTTAAGTGTATGATCGGCAAACTCAGGGTACTCCTGTACCCCGGGTGCAGCAAGAGCTGCGGCAGCATCATTGGCCCGGATAAGAGCCCAGCCGTTTTCATGCATCAGCGTTTTAAGCTTCGATCAGGTTCTCCAGCGTTTCAAACAATATACCGGGCTCCACCGGCTTAGAAAGATGCGCGTTAAGACCGGCCTGCATGCTCTGCTGAACGTCCTCATCGAAAGCATTTGCGGTCAGGGCAATGACAGGTATGAGTTTTGCATCCTCGCGCGGCAGGCTTCTTATAGCTCTTGTAGCCTCAAGTCCATCCATCACCGGCATGCGCATATCCATAAGGATGGCATCATAATATCCCGGCTCGTGGCTCTCAAACAGCTCCACAGCTTCTCTGCCATTTACAGCCAGATCGGCTTCCATATCCCGCATGGCGAGGACCATCTTCATGATCTCGGCGTTTACAGTCACATCCTCTGCCAGCAGCACTCTCCGGCCCTTCAGATCCACTGTTTTCTTTCTCGGTGAATCGCTCCTGCGGCGGAAAGCCTCGGAGAATTCATCTATCAGGCTCCCTGCAAAAAGCGGTTTCGGAACAAAGCTGTCCACCCCTGCCGCACGGGCCTGATCCGCTATTTCATCCCAGTTAAATGAAGTCAGAATAATGATCGACGAGCCGCCGCCCACGATCTCCCGGATCTGCCGGGATGTTTCAACGCCGTCTATTTCAGGCATTTTCCAGTCGACCAGGATCAGGTCGTAATCTTCTCTGCGTCCATGGCGGATGCGGACCTTTTCGATTCCTTCCGCTCCGGACCCGGCAGTCTCGCAGCTGATGCCGGACTGACCGAGAACGATCTGCGCATGCTCCAGATCTATGGAATTATCATCGATAACAAGCACGCTTATGTCGTGCGGGACCTGAGAATCCTCGTCATTCTGCTGCTTCCTGTCTGATTCATCCAGTGTGACAGTAACCGTGAAAACAGAGCCTTTGCCCTTTTCACTGGCGACCTCGATGTGGCCATTCATCAGTTCCACAATGCTTTTTGTTATAGGCATGCCCAGACCGGTGGAGCCATACTGACTGGTGGCGGAAGAATCCTCCTGACTGAAGGCATCAAAAATATGCGGGAGAAACTCTTTGCTCATGCCGATGCCGGTATCGCTGATCGTAAATTTCAGCACAGCCTTCTTTGCATAGCGCTCCCCTTCTTCTATAACGAAGCGCACAGCACCGCCCGAAGGCGTAAATTTGACTGCATTGCCGAGGATGTTGATCATTACCTGCTTGAGCTTCATCACGTCCCCGATATAGTAATCATCCACCTTCCCGACCAGCTCACAGTCATAACTGAGTCCCTTATCCCTGCACTGGCCGCTGATGATAGTGTTGACCTGCTCCAGCGCCTTTGCAAAAGAAAACTCCTCCTTTTTTATCGTCATGCGGCCCGATTCTATGCGGCTCATATCAAGTATTTCATTGATGATCCCAAGAAGATGCTGGGCGGAGTCCCCGATCTTGACCAGATACTCTTTCACCTGATCGCTGGCTGTGGGATCGTTCATGGCAATGTTGTTCAGGCCGATGATGGCATTCATAGGAGTGCGGATCTCATGGCTCATGTTGGACAGAAAAGCTGTCTTGGCCTTATTGGCGCTCTCTGCGATAGCCAGAGCATCCTTCAGCGCTTCCCGGCTTTCAGACAGTTCCTGCTTCTGCACCTGATCCCGCTTTGCAGCCTCCTCAAGCTCTCTGCGGTAATCCTCCTTTTCATCCTCCACAACAAGGCTGTGCAGCAGGGTCGTTCCAAGCATATACCCCATAGCATAGAAGGGCCACAGAGGGAAGAAGACCTGGATCGTGATCAGCAGCATCATGGCAATTCCAAAGAAGCCTATGGTCATGTGACGAAGGCGGACTCTGCCCTTTGCTTTGGAGGCGACAGTCAGTGTATAAACAGACGTCACCAGAAACATGATGACCTGGAACAGAAGCGTAATATACCGGGCAATGCCTGCCTGATAGACACCGTTCTCATCGAACCAGAAGAGAACCGGCCGGAAGAAGTTTACCGCAATAAAGATGAGTTCGAGAGCAAAGAAAATGCGTCCCGCAGTCTGCAGCGCCCGCTCGAAAAAGTTTCCTGTATCAAGATAAGATACGACATACTGAGTCCAAAGCATCACCGCGCCTACCATGGCCGCAAAATGTATGGATGTATCGGCAAACAGAATCCCTATCATATTCCTCGAATACAGGATGCCCCATAGCAGATCCGTTATGTAATAGCACGTTACGCCCACAAGGAATAAACGATAGATACGCTGAGTTTTAGTCAGATCATGTCCATCGCGTCTCCATAGTATATCCTGGTTGGTAATCAGCAGGAGGATACATGCAAGGATCCCGATTATGGAATAGGTCATAATGTTACCTCTTTGTTCGCTTTTATTCTTTTGCTGTCCGGCGCTGTCCGCGCCTGTCCACTGTTAAAAAGAACTATGTTATGAGCAGCAGATTTTAAGTATATGATCTCTGCCCTATGTCAATACATTCAGCTTACGCTGCAGTTTTTCAAGATCTTCCTGTGTGAATGAATCCGGATCCACATTACATGCAATGCATGCGCTGCGGAATTCCAACATATCAATAGTATCATTCGGGCTCTTTGCAAGGTAATATGCGACGCGGTTTATAAGACTTTCATTCGTATCCATATATCCGCGCTCTTCCATAGCAGCCAGGTGCCAGGGCTTAAAACTCATCACAAAAGCCTCCGTTAAACACCATATTATTTTTTATTATATCAAACTTCTGAGGATTATGTTGTAAAATTAACAAACCTATTGACAATTATGTCAATAGGTTAATTTATACAGCCGGATGTCTTTTAATTTCAAAGGATATCCTTTTACTTACTTTGCGTTATTTTCCTGACTGTGAATGGAATACTGTACGGCATACCGACGATGCTGTATGCATTTTCTCCGTAGTCGAAATATACTTCATCCTCAAGTCGATCGCGCACTTCATGATACAGATCGAACAGGTCCATCTCGATATCGTTTTCGGTATCATTACATAGCTCAGCAGCTATTTTGGAAAAAGTTGATTCTGTGCCATCCTCCATGCTGCGGATATAATCACAAATACGTTCAATTATCTCTTCTTTGGAAACACTCATTGATTGCCACATCCTTCCTGAAACAGCTTCGGTCACAAACTGATGCCTCATCTGACTCCATTATAGCAAACGCTTTAGATACCCGGTCGCCTGAAAAGCGACTTTTGCGATTCACTTAAACAAAAACCGGCAGAAAGCCGGTTTTTGTTTATTGGCGCAGGAGGAGGGATTCGAACCCTCGTGCCGGTTGCCCGGCAAACAGTTTTCGAGACTGCCTCGTTATGGCCACTTCGATACTCCTGCATATTCAGCTTGTCCGCACATGATTATCCATCCGGCGGGCAAGCCTTTTTATTATACCTTTTGCAGACTGAAAATCAAGCGTTTATAAAGCTTTGCAGTCAGAAGTGTTTACTGTATAAGCTCGCAGCCCTGGGGTACTGCCACCTTTACAGCACCAGGCAAAACCTCAAAATCTATGGTACTGAATTTATACATTTCGCCATCTATGGCAACATTGATGTCCCCTAACAGCTCCAATCTGAACTTCTGGCATTTGAAGTACTTAACATAGTCGCCAACTACCTTATCCTGAATATGAGTCCCCTGATGATACTTAAGAACCATCCGGAGCAGCTTCATACCCTTCACAGGACTTAATATGCCAATATCCATAAGGCCGTCAGTCAGGCTGGACTTTGGGCAGCTCTTGAATCCGCCGCCGCAGTACTTACTGTTTGCCACATTTATCAGCAAAATATCTTCTTCACAGCTCTGGCCGTCACGCTCATAGCGTATCCTGTAGTTTTTTCCCTGAGGCAACACCTCAACCACACCTGCAATATAAGCAAGGCTGCCCCTTATTATCTTTCCGGAAGCCTTCTTTGCAGCTATCGCCACATCGCCGTCGATGCCTATATTAAGCATGTTCATACAATAGGTGTCATTTACCCTTATTACATCTATGTTCATGGTCCTTGAGGCAAACTGCCTTCCGGGATCACGGAAATAATGCTTGTTGGTAAAGTTGCGCACGAAGTCATTGCCGGTGCCGAGCGGAACAACCGCAAGTTCTGCGTTCGGGAATCCTATCATCCCGCACAGAACGTCATTGACAGTGCCATCTCCGCCGCAGGCGTAAAAACGCACAGGCTCCCCCTCTGCAGCTTTAGCATGTACATAGTTGTATATCTCCTGCTTGCTGAGACTGCGATGGATATCGAATTCATCGCCCCGCTCATTAAGAGCCTGCATAGCATTAGGAGTGATCTCTTTTACAGCGCCGCCGTTTCCTGCAGCCGGATTAACAATAAAAACGTGCTTCATTTGTACTTATTCCTTTAAAAGCTCGGCTTTCCGAGCGTATTTTTCCGCCATGGCATCATCGCCGGCTTCTTTATAGAGCTCCGCAAGAGCAAGATTGCTCTCATAATGAGACGGAGCAAGAGTTATGACCCTTCTGAATCCCTCGATAGCCTCGGGAAGATGTCCCAATTCCCTGTAAGCGCAGCCAAGATAGTAATGCAGAGGCCACCACTCAGCAAAATCCGTGTCCACATAAGGTTCAAGCACCGCCAGGGCTTCTCTTACCTGCCCCATCAGAAGCTTATTTATACCCTCTTCTATCCTGATGGGATCCTTAAGAGCCTCTACCCGCTCTCTTATCTCCTCAACTGCTTCCTTATCCCGCTCTCTGCCTGCAGCAAGTGCCAGGAATTTGTTCCAGGCTATGCCTGCCTTGGTGTACTGAGCCTGATTCAGATAGGCATAGCCAAGATAATACCAGGCAGCTGCATAGGAAGGATCCGCTTCCACAGTATACTCGAAATACTCGTTGGCATCTGCTTTGAGCAGCGCTACAAGCTCCTGATAATCATCGCCCTCCAGACTCAGATACCACTCCCTGCAGCTGCAGGCGTAGGTAAAGAGACTGTCGGGGAACTCGCTGTTCAGCATCAGAGCAGCTCTTGAATATATCATTGAACGCCTGAAGTGATCCTTTTTGAGCTCCTCAATAGCCTTACCCACAAGGACTGACATCAGCGCTTCGTCAAAAAACTTCTTCAGAAAACGCTCATAGTATTCAGCATACCTGAAATGGGTGTCCGCACCTATACACATTACCATATTATCCGCCAGACTGGTAAGCTGCAGCCCTTTGGACTGTGAATTCACCAGATCCGTTGCAGTAAAAGGCAGCGGTATGCCCACAAGAAAGTCCATGCCGTTGGAAACGCAGAATTCCTCTGCAAGTTCGTCGTACAGAAAGCTTTTTATCTCCGAGTGAAGATACTCCTTGAACTTGTCTTCCCTCTCCGCGAATTCAGGTATCATTTAGCCCTTCCTGTCTACATCTTTTCCGGAGCCTTGATGCCCAGAAGATCAAGACCGTTTCTTAAGGTCTGCTTGGCTGCAGCCGTCAGCAGCAGCTTGGCTTCCTTCTCCGCCTGATTGTCAGTCAGTATGTGTTCATCGTGATAGAACTTGTTGAAAGCCTGAGCTATGTCCACGATGTGACGTGTTACTACAGAGGGCTCGTACTTTTCTGCAGCTTCCACAACAACATCCGGATAGCGGTACAGCAGCTTTATCAGTCCAAAAGCCGTATCGGAAATCAGATAGCTGAAATCGATGGATGCGGGATCCAGCTTTGCCGGATCGATACCGCTGTTCCTGAGAACGGAAGCGGCTCTTGCATGGGTGTACTGAACATAGGGGCCGGTCTCGCCGTCGAAGTTCAGCACCTCTTCCCACTTGAAGGTATAATCCTTGATGCGGGTTACGGAAAGCTCCTGGAACATAACGGCGCCGATACCTACTATCTTTGCAGTCTCGTCGGCGTTCTCGGTGTTGACATTCTTCTCTAGGATTATCTCCTTGGTCTTTTCGACTGCCCTGTTCAGCACATCCTCAAGGAACACTACCCTGCCGTTTCTTGTGGACAGAGTGCCGTCCTCCAGGCTCACCATGCCAAAAGGCACGTGGATGCAGTCCTTGGACCAGTCGTAGCCCATCAGCTCCAGAACCTTCTTCCACTGCGCAAAATGCAGGTTCTGCTGGGAAGCCACAACATATATATTCTTGTAGAAATCGTAAGTCTTCTTGCGATAGATAGCTGCAGCGATATCTCTTGTGATGTAAAGAGATGAACCATCGCTCTTGGTGATCAAAGCAGGTGCCATGCCGTAAGGCTCAAGATCAACGATCTGTGCGCCCTGAGACTCCTGAAGCAGGCCTTTTTCCTTAAGCTCTTCCAGAACAGCAGGCATCTTGTCAGAGTAGAAGCTCTCTCCTGCGTAGGAGTCAAAGCTTATACCCATCATGTCGTATACCCTGTTGAATTCCTTCAGACTCTCGTCCCTGAACCACTGCCACAGCTCGACCTCCGCCTTTTCGCCGTGCTCCAGCTTCACAAAGGTCTCTCTGGCCTGATCCTCCAGCTCCGGATGAGCTTTAGCCTCCTCGTGGAATTTCACGTAATAGGAAAGCAGAGTCTTGATGGGCTCGCGCCTTACATCCTCCTCATTTCCCCAGAGTCTGTATGCGACTATCATTTTCCCGAACTGGGTGCCGTAGTCTCCGAGATGATTGATCCTTACGGTCTTGTAACCGATGGCCTCGTACAGCTTGTATATGGAGTTGCCGATGACAGTGGTCCTGATGTGACCGATATGGAAAGGCTTGGCGATATTGGGTGAGCTGTACTCCACAATGACAGTCTTTCCTTCTCCCTTATTGCAGAAGCCGAAGCGTTCTCCGGCGCCTTTGATCTCCGAAAGTGTGATCTGGGCCAGCTCTGCTTTAGATACGAACATGTTGACATAGGCGTTGACGTTCTCCACCTTTTCGAAGAGCTCGCTGCCGCCTATTTCAGCTGCCACATCTGCAGCAATCATGGCGGGAGCCTTTCTCAGGGCCTTTGCCAGCCTGAAGCATGGGAACGCATAATCCCCAAGCTTGTTGTCTCCCGGTATCTCTATCAGAGCCTCTATATCAGCTGCGGTCATACCCGCAGCCCCTGCGGAAAGCTTATCGACAGCTTCCGCCAGCATTATTGCTATGTCCTGTTTGATGTTTTTCATATTTGTATGCCTGAAACTAAACGTTATTGAAAGTAATATTATAACATTGTATTATCCGGAGAGCAAGTACTACTTCCACAGATACTGCGGCGTCTGTGCTCCTTAAAGCATCGGACCTTCCGGCTGCCTGGGCTGCTGCGCCAGTTTGCGGCTCTCATCCAGCTGTGAGTACCTGTCCATCTTCTCATCCAGCTTCTTTATGGCATCCGAATACTTCCTGAAGTTCTCATCTTCAGCCAGCTTAGGATCTACACCGAGTCTGAGGAGCTCCTCCAGAAGCAGCTTGCGCTCCCTTCTGCTTGGAAATTTCAGTTCTTTTTCTTTAGGCATTCCAGTCACTTTCCTTTCAGGCAGTATGACTTAATACTTAACGTTAATTCTTTTTCATTTTGACAACGGTGGCGCCTTCGCCTCCCTCGCCAAGGCCTCCGGCTCTGAAGCTGTCCACATGTCTGTGGGACTTAAGCAGCCTTGCGATGCCGCTCTTAAGCGTCCCGGTCCCCTTGCCGTGGACTATGGTGACATTATCAAGACCTGCCATGAAGGCATCATCCAGATACTTGTCCACGTGCGCCGTAGCCTCATCCAGAGTCTGCCCTATAACATTAAGACTCATGGGAACGTTCATAGCCTTCTGGCTGTAAAGCCTTGAAAACTTGGTTTTTTCACGTTCTTTGGCAGTGACGTTTTCCTTGACCAGAGTAACATCCTTTACATTCACTTCAAGCTTTATCTGCCCTATCTGGACGCTGAAATTACCTTTTTCGTCCGGCGCAGAAAGTATCTCGCCCTTCTGTCCAACAGACAGGACATTAACTCTCCTGCCGGGCTGTATATCCTCAGCAGAAGGAGCATCATAGTTGATCTCGGTCCTGGTCTTTTTCTTAGGACCATAGCTGTCCTTCTTCTGCTTGAGGCTCTTTTTTGCTTCCTCGAGAGCTTTGTTGTACTCTTTCTCGGAAGCCTGTATTTTTGCATCGTTTATGGTATCGCGGGTGAGCCTGAGCTCTGCCTGCATGGCCTCGATCTCAGCCCTTGCCTCGTCAAGCAAGGCCTGAGCATCTGCCCTGGCATCCTCCATATACTTAGCCTTCTGCTCCTCATAGCGGCGGGTTAGAGCCTCCATGCGTTCCTTCTGCTTCTGGAGCTCCTCCCTCAAGGCCTGAGCCTCGGACCTTTCAGCCTCAGCCTGCCTCTTGTCGTTTTCTATGGAGCTTAAGACATCGTCAAAGGTTATGTCACCGGTCTCCAGTAGGTTCTTAGCGGATTCGATCAGGGGCTCTGCCAGCCCCAGCTTTCTTGATATTTCAAAGGCGTTGGATTTGCCTGCCACGCCTATGGTAAGCCTGTAGGTGGGAGACAGGGTCTCCACATTGAATTCCATGGAAGCGTTCTGGACGCCATCTGTTGAAATGGCGTATTTCTTCAGCTCCGTGTAATGGGTGGTGGCAATAGTTCCGGCGCCTTTTTTGAACAGGTAGTCAAGTATGGCTATTGCAAGAGCTGCGCCCTCAGTGGGGTCGGTGCCTGCACCAAGCTCGTCAAGAAGAACCAGGCAGTTCTTTCCTGCGGCTTCTGTTATCTTCACGATATTGGTCATATGAGAGCTGAATGTGGAAAGGCTCTGCTCTATGCTCTGTTCGTCACCGATGTCCGCATAGATGCCCTTCCAGACAGGCACCAGGCTTCCGCTGCCGGCGGGAATGAAAAGCCCTGCCTGTGCCATGAGGCTGAGCAGACCAACGGTCTTCAGGGTGACGGTCTTGCCACCGGTATTTGGTCCGGTTATGACCAGTGTCCTGTAGCTTTCCCCAAGGCCTATGCTTATAGGCACTACCTTTTTGGGATCGATAAGAGGATGCCTTGCCCTCCTGAGCTCCAGCACTCCGTCCCTGCTGATCTCCGGCTTGGAGGCGTTCATGTCGCAGGCCAGTCTTGCCTTGGCAAACACCAGATCCAGCTTGAACAGTATGTCCTGATTGGCTCTGATCTGAGCCTCTCTGTCCCCTACCTGGCCGCTGAGCTCCTTAAGTATCCTCTGGACCTCTTCGCGTTCCTTAAGCTCCAGCTCCCTCAGCTCGTTGTTCATGTTTACGATGGCCTGAGGCTCTATAAACAGAGTGGCGCCTGAACCGGACTGGTCGTGGATGATGCCGGGGACCCTTGCTCTGTGCTCCTGCTTGACCGGTATTACATAGCGGCCGTCGCGCAGCGTTACAAGAGCATCCTGCAGAAAGGTCTGGTTCTCCGCGGAACCTACTATCTGCTGTATTTTGGATCTTATGGATTCGTTCTGCCTAAGTATGGCTTTTCTCAGCCTGTAAAGCTCCGGGCTGGCGCTGTCTGCCATTTCATCCTCAGACAGTATGCAGTTCTGTATCTCTTCCTCCAGATACTTTTCGGAGGAGATCGCCATGGCCAGATTATCTATATAAGGCAGCTCCGGCAGATCAGACTGGAGAAAATCCTTGCTCCTCCTGGCGGAGTTCAGGTTATATGCCACCTCCAGCAGCTGCTTCATGGTAAGCAGGCCATCCTTGGCCGCCAGATGGGCCAGGCCTGCTATATCGTAGAAATTGCCAAGAGGAGGCATGCCCTTCTTTAAAAGAACAGTCACCGCCTCCTCAGTCTTATCCAGCTCCGCGGAGACCTTTCTCGCATCAGAAGACGGAAGAAGCCGTCTGACCTCTTCCATCGTCATCCTGCTTGAGCACTGCTCCGCAAGCATATCTATTATCTTTTGGTACTCCAAGACCCTCAGAGCTTTGGGATCCATATTACCTCGCTTGTCTCTTCAGGGCCTCCAGTTCGTTCTTCAGGTGGATATTCTCCATCTGCAGGTCGAAAAAGCTGCTTTCAGTGTCTCTGCACTTGGCTTCCAGCTGCCTTATCATCTCATTAGCCTCTTCCGGGGCGTTCTGAGCGTGAGCAAGCTGGTCGCTCAGTTCCTGGAGCTTACCCTTCAGTGCATCGTTCTGCTTTCTGAGATTGTTGATTTCAGTATAGAGATCGGTGGTGTCCTGTTCTCTTTCTCTGGTCTGAGCCAGGCTTCTCTGAGCCTCGTCCCAAAGCCTTTCATACTTGGCAGCATCGTTCTGATACTGAAGATTCTTGTTGTAAAGATCGTTTCTTTCGTCGCTGATGCGGAAGAGCTCGTCAGTGATATTGATGGCGGAAAGCACTGCGATCCAAGATACCGGATTAGTGCTGTTTTCGCCTACCTCGCTCATCTTGCTGTCCACATAGTCAGCAACTCTCATGATGTATTCTCTGGGCATATCCCCGGAGATGGTGTACTCCTGACCGAAGATCCTGACGGTCACAGTGTTTCTGTCATCCATAACGGCATCCTTCCTATCCTAAATCTCTCTGAGAACTACCTTGTACTTATCCTTAAGGGCCTGAAGGACCCTTTCATTGATCTCGTTGACTTCCGCTTCCTTCAGAGTCCTGTCTGCGGACCTGTAGCTGAGGCTGAAGGCCACGCTCTTGTGGCCGGGAAGTATGGGCGCGCCTCTGTAAACGTCGAAGAGCTCGGCCTTCTCCAGCAGATCGCCGGCATTGGCCTTTATGCACTTTTCGAGCTCGCCTACAGGCAGGCTGTCCTCCACTACCATCGCGAAGTCTCTTACGATGGCGGGGAACTTGGGCAGGTGCACGAAGCGGACTTCCCTGCGCTGCAGCTTCTCTATGGCGTCGAAATCCAGCTCTGCGGCGTAGACATCAGTCTCTATGCCCCAGCTTTCGCAGACATCGGGATGCACCTGACCTATGAAGCCGAGAGATCTGGTCTCTATCTCAACCTCTGCGCAGCGTCCTGGATGGAAGCGGCGTTCGTTCTTGTTTGCGGTATATTCAATGCCTTCGATGCCCAGAGCTCTGAACAGCTGTTCAACCATGCCCTTGAGGGTGAAGAAATTCTCTTCGGAGCCGTAGCAGGCTATGCAAAGAGCATTCTTTTCAAGAGGCAGGCCTTCTTCTCCGGGCAGGTTGATGAAGGTGTTGCCAAGCTCGAAGAGCCTTACTGCGGGTATGCTTCTGGAGCTGTTGGTGTAGATGACGTTCAGCATCCCGGGAAGCAGCATGGTGCGCATCACGGAAGTGTCTTCTCCCAGCGGGTTCAACAGTTCAACGAACTGTCTGAAATAAGACTGTTCCCTCTCCTGGACTCTGTCCACGCCCTTGGGGCTGACGAAGGAATATGTCATTATCTCGGAAGCGCCCTGAGCCATGAGGCTTTCCTTGGCAAGCTTTCTGAACTTCTGGAGCTCGGTAAGGCCGCCCTGAGTTCTGCTTTCGGGTATAGTTCCGGGGATCTTGTCGTAGCCATACATTCTGGCCACTTCTTCGATGATATCCTCTTCTATGTTCAGGTCCTGACGCACGGTAGGCGCTGTGCAGGTGATGACATCGCCCTCCAGCTCCGTCTCGATCTCCAGAGCGTTCAGGTATCTGCACATCTGCTCGCCGCTGATATCGATGCCGATGACATTGTTGATGCGGCTTACTCTGGCCTTGGTCACAACGTTCTTTGCGGGATTGGGATATACGTCCACGTCTCCATCGAGAACTGTGCCTGCTCCGAGGAGCTCAACCAGATAGCAGAAGCGGTCGCAGGCATCCTTGGCCAGATTGGGATCTATGCCCTTCTCGAAGCGGCCGGAGGCTTCGGTACGGTGCTTCAGGAACGCGCTGGACTTTCTGATGCTGTCGCCGTTGAAGTTGGCAGATTCCACAAGAACGGTGGTGGTGTCAGGCTGGATCTCGGAATCCAGACCGCCCATGATGCCTGCAATGGCAATGGGACGCTCGGTATCGTTGATCATCAGCACGGAATCGTTCAAGGTTCTTTCAACTCCGTCCAGTGTTGTGAATTTATCGCCGTCCTTTGCGGTGTCTACGATTATCTTGCCGCCCTTAACGGTGCGGATGTCGAAAGCGTGGAGCGGCTGACCATACTCCAGCATTACGTAGTTGGTGATATCTACGATGTTGTTGATAGGTCTCTGGCCAGCAAGCATCAGGCTTCTCTGAAGCCACCAGGGGCTCTGTCCGACCTTGATGTCCTTTATTACTCTGCAGCAGTATCTGGGGCAGAGCTCGGGCTTTCTGATCTCCACCTGGATGTAGTCGGCGGACTTTTCCCCGGAGACCTTTGTGCATACGGTCTCAGGATACTTCAGCTTTGTTCCGAAGGTGGCCGCGGATTCCCTTGCGATGCCTATCATTGCAAGGCAGTCAGGCCTGTTGGGAGTGATCTCGAAGTCCACTGTGGGCAGCTCGATGCCGAGTGCCTCCACTATGGGAGTTCCGGGCACGAAGCATTCGTCATCCAGTATCCAGAGGCCGTCCCTGTCGCGCACGGGCACTACTTTATCGGGGAAGCCCAGCTCCTGGCAGCCGCACATCATGCCGTCACTGCGGACTCCTCTGAGTTCGCCGGCTGTGATGGTCTCGCCTGCGGGGTTGAAGGGCTTGCCGTGGAGAGGCCCGGGCAGCTTGGCTCCGTCGAGAGCCACCACTACTTTGTCCCCTTCCTTCATATTGGCAGCGCCGGTAACGATCTGGATCAGTTCCGGCTTGCCTACGTAGACCTGGCAGACCTTCAGCTTCTCTGCATTGGGATGCTGCTCCATCTTTTCGATGCGGCCTACAACTATGTTCTCTATGCCTTTGTCCCAGTATTCAACGGATTCCAGGTTGGTCCCGGACAGCACCATGCCGTCCACCCATGCCTGGGGCTCCATGTTCACGTCTGTGTATTCTTTAAGCCATTTGATTGGTACTAACATTTTTCTGCCTCCTTATCTGAACTGCTCGATGAATCTGATGTCGTTCTCGTAGAGAAGACGCATGTCATCGATGCCATACTTGAGCATGGCGATTCTTTCAACGCCTATGCCGAAGGCAAAGCCTGTGTATTTTTCAGTATCGATATTTCCGAACTTAAGCACATTGGGGTGCACCATGCCGCAGCCGAGGATCTCTATCCAGCCGGAGCCCTTGCATACATTGCAGCCCTTGCCGCCGCACTTGAAGCACTCCACATCCATCTCGGCGCTGGGCTCGGTGAACGGGAAGTGGTGCGGTCTGAGCTTGGTCTTCAGGTGGCTTCCGAACAGGTGCTTGGCGTAAAGGTCAAGTATGCCCTTAAGGTCTGCCATGGTTATGCCCTCGTCCACCACAAGACCCTCGATCTGATGGAACATGGGGGAATGGGTGGCATCCGGTGTATCGCAGCGGAATACTCTGCCCGGGGAGATGAGCCTGATGGGGGTCTCGCCCTTTGCTATAACTCTGGCCTGAACATCAGAGGTCTGTGTGCGCAGCAGAGTGCTGTCGTTGATGTAGAAGGTATCGGTCATGTCCCTGCTGGGGTGATTCGGACCCGCATTAAGGGCATCGAAATTGTTGTGGACGGTATCGATCTCAGGACCTTCTGCCACGGTGAAGCCCAGGCTGGTGAAGAAATCGATGGTGTCGTCTATTACCAGGGTGACCAGATGCTTATATCCGGGAGCGTTGGAGATCCCGGGTTCTGTCACGTCTATGGTCTCGGCCTTGAACTTGGCTTCCTTCTGAGCTGCTTTGAGCTCTTCTACTTTTTCCGCCAGCAGAGCCTCGAACTGAGCTCTTGCCTCATTGGCAGCCTGACCGAAGCTCTTTCTCTCCTCCGGCGCCATGTCCTTCATGGAGCGCAGTATCTCGGTGAGACGGCCTTTTTTGCCGAGCATGCTGACTCTCAGCTTTTCCGCATCGTCAAGGTTTGCGGCTTCGCCGAGCGCTGCCTTTGCTTCGTCCAGCAGCTTTTTAAGATTGTCATTCATGATATGTTAAATCCTCCGATTTGTATTCTCTATGATAATTTCTGTCTGTAAGCCTCGTACATCAGCATACCTGAAGCCATAGCCGCATTCAGAGATTCTATGCTGCCTGCCATAGGTATGCGCAGGCCTGTCGCTGCATTGGCAAAGCCTTCCGATACGCCATTGCCTTCGTTTCCTATGACGATGGCTGCGTTCTTTGCAAGCTCTGCTTCCATGCAGCTCAGCTCTCCGTCCATGAGAGCGGCATAAACTGTCTTGCCGTGTCTTTTCAGGAGCTCCAGAGCCTCGTCCTCAGTTTCCGCAAAAAGCACCGGCAGCCTGAAAAGGCTTCCAGCGCAGGCTCTCGCAGCCTTGGGGCTGTAGACATCGCAGCAGCCCTTAAGAAGTAAGGCGCCGGAAAAACCCATTGCCTCCGCTGTCCTCAGCATAGTCCCGAGATTTCCCGGGTCCTGCACTCTGTCCAGCACCAGCACATTGGAATCCTCCTCAGCGAACAATTCATCCTCCTGCCACAGCTTTTTTTCCGCCACCCCTATAATGCCCTGGGAGTTCACGGAATCGCTGAGCTTGGCAAAGCACTCATCTGTGAGGCTGTATACGGCCGAACCGCTGTTTTCCGCCAGCCGGATTATTTCCTCCAGCTCAGCAGAAAGCGCTCCGGCCCTCGTAAAGATGAACCGAAGCCTTCCGCCATACAAAAAGGCGTCGCGCAGGAAATTAGGCCCTTCGACCAGATACATTCCCAGACTGTCCCTGTACTTTTTCTCCTTCAGGGAAGCTGCCTGCTTAAGTATTCTGTTGTCCTTAGAGCTTATGTTGTCCATTATTTAGTAAAAGAAGCCGGGGTTTAGCCGGCTTCTGAATGCCTGTTTTACAGTTTGAAATCTTTATTGAGGAAGTTGGGGATGGGGAAATCTGTGTCCTTGTTGTAACGGGGGGAGAAGACTTCAGAATCCACATCCTTGGGGCTTTCTTCAAGAGCTTCTGCTGCAAAGCCTTCCGGCTTGGGAGCAGCCTTTGCCTGAGGATCAGCCTTGGAGACCTTGGATACTCCCAGATCGTCCTCGAAACCGGTAGCGATAAGGGTAACCTGGATCTCGTTCTCCATGTCTTCCTTGACAGCGGTTCCGAAGATGATGATAGCGTCTTCGTCAGCTTCCTGGTGGATCATGTCAGCAGCGTCGTTGACTTCGTGCATTCCAAGATCGTATCCGCCGGTGATGTTCAGCAGCACTGCCTTTGCTCCCTTGATGGAAGTCTCAAGCAGCGGGCTGTTTACAGCGTTCTTGATAGCGTCCTTTACCCTGTTCTCTCCGCTGGCTCTGCCTACGCCCATGTGAGCAATGCCTCTGTCGCTCATAACGGTCTTTACGTCTGCAAAGTCCAGGTTGATGAGGCCGACATCGCTTACGAATCCGAAGATGCCCTCTACGCCGTCCTTCAGGACTTCATCAGCCATTCTGAAGGCTTCGAGCATGGTTGTCTTTGCTTCGGAAACCTCCAGAAGCTTGTCGTTGGGGATGACTACCAGAGAGTCCACATAGTTCTTGAGGAACTTAATGCCGAGCTCTGCATGCTCCATCCTCTTGCGGCCTTCGAAGGTGAAGGGCTTGGTGACAACGCCTACGGTCAGAGCGCCTGCGGCTCTTGCTGCCTTGGCAATGATAGGCGCAGCGCCTGTACCGGTGCCGCCGCCCATGCCTGCGGTGATGAATACCATGTCGCATCCGGACAGGAATTTTTCGATCATCTCAAGGCTTTCCTCCGCGGACTTCTGTCCGATCTCCGGATTTCCGCCTGCTCCTCTTCCAAGAGTGAGCTTTTCACCTATCTGGATCTTGGTCTCAGCCTTGCTCCTGTTCAGAGCTGCTTTATCTGTATTAACTGCCACAAAGTTGACACCCTGCAGATTGGATTCTATCATGCGGTTTACAGCATTGCATCCGCCGCCGCCGACACCGACAACGACTATCTTCTCCTGAGCATCGGGCAAAGTTTCAAATTGAAAATTCAGGGCCATTTCTATTCCTCCCGGACCAAAAATAATTATCTAAAGTATTGTATCATAAATTGCGCGTCAGTGTATAACTTTTTTAATCAATTTGAGGGCTGAATGCAAGGTAATTGCCCTTGCCAACCTTGATGACGCCTCTTGTTATATCCTGCTTGTAATGCTCCTCCACCAGCTGTCTTATGGCGGACATGTTTTCTATGATGTTCTGCGGGGTCCCCTCGCAGTAATAATTGTCGTAGATATACGCTCTTACTATGACTGTGGAGAAATTGATTTTCTTGAAATACAGGTCGTTTTCCTCCATCACGGAGATCATGGAAAGAGTATCAGTCAGCAGGTAAGCCTGCTCTACCTTAAGCGGACTGCCAGGAGCCATCTCGTTTATGGTCATGCCAAGCAGCTGCGGAAGCACCGGTTCGGTGTCCGTGAGCCTAAGCACCATGCCATCCTCGTCTATTAGTATGAATTCCTCGCCGTAAGGCACGGCTGCGTATTCCAGCCTTTCCTCTATGTTGATCTGTATGGTGCCTCTCGGGACCTTTTTGATCTCCGCAAGCCTTATGTAAGGATCATTCAGCAGCGCGTCCTTGGCATCAAGAGTCTTCATCTCAAAAAGATTATAGCCTGTCTTGAGCCCGGAGATCTCCACCACCTGCGCCTTAGTATAGTAGCGGTTGCCGCTGACTTCTATTTTGGTGACCGTAAAGAAGTCGGAGCGGATAAAGAAGTACATGCCTACGCAGAAAGCACAAAAAAGCAAAAATCTGAGGAAGGGATGCTTCTTTCTCCTCCTCCTTTTTTTGCTTTTCTTCGAGACTTTTTCCTGATCGTCTTCGTATATGGCGGACTCGTAGCCTGACAGTTCTTCACCTGTCAGACGGTCTTCGTTTTCCTCGTCTTCGATCTCCTCGATCTCTTCGTAGTCGGTCTCCGGCTTTTTCATTTTATACGGACTAAAGGTTCAGATTTTCGTAAATAATATCCGCTGCGTCCTTTTTCGCTATGCTGTAGGCAGCTTCAGACATTGCCGCAAGCTTTCCGGCATCATTCATCAGAGATCTGATGCTTTCCGAAAACAGCTGAGGGTCGTTCTTCATGCTGCTCTCTTCAATAAGGAGTGCGGCGCCGCTGTCTGCCACGGCCTTCGCGTTATGGAACTGATGGTTATTTGTGACGTTTGGCGACGGAATTAGCACTGCGGGCTTTCCGCAGGCAAGAAGCTCGGACACGGCAATGGCTCCTGCCCTGCTGACCACAAGATCTGCAGCGCACATGAGCTGGGGCATATTGTCCGCATAAGGCATCAGCATAGTGCTCTTAGGGATCCCTCCCCTCGCCTTATATTCAGCCAGTATCTCGTCGTAATAACGTCTGCCTGTGATAAATATTAATTGTATACCATCAGCCTCGCTTTCGCAAGAAAAGCTTAATGTCGATTTATTAATAATTTCCGCGCCAAGGCTGCCTCCGAATACCAGAAGTATGCGGTCTTCATCGGAATATCCGAGAGCCTTTCTGCATTCAGCCTTGTCCAGCACCTTGAAGGCGGAGCGTATGGGATTGCCTGTCAGAATGCACTTTCCCGGATGTCTGAACTGGGAAGCGCTGCTCTCAAAGCTTATAAAGATCTTGTCCGCAATGCCTTCCAGCATCTTGTTGGCCACGCCGACCACTGCATTCTGCTCGTGGATATAGCAGGGAACTCCCAACCTTGAAGCTGTGAAAAGAACGCCGCCGGTAACATAACCGCCGGTGCCTATGGCCACGTCCGGCTTGAAATCCTTAATGATATGATAAGCCTCCTGGCTGCCCTTCATGGCGTCCCTTAAGGTCTTGATATTGGTCACAAGATGGTGACGGTCTATGCCAGAAGCATCTATGCCTTTGATCTCATAGCCCGCCGCCGGAACCAGCTGATTCTCCATGCCCTTTTTGGTGCCGATGAACAGCACATTGGCATCGGGATGGTGCTCTTTTATCTTATCCGCGATGGCGATGGCGGGATATATGTGTCCGCCTGTGCCGCCGCAAGTCATTATCACGTTCATATGAAGCTCCGATCAGATCTCTCTTGCTTTAGCGTTTTCCGTATGTCTGGAAATATTGAAAAGTATGCCCATTTCCATAAGGAACAGTATGCTTGCATTGCCGCCCTGGCTCACAAAAGGAAGAATTACGCCAGTGGGCGGGAAGGAAGCGCTTACAACTGCGATGTTAAGTATCACCTGAAGCGCCAGATGCAGGGTTATGCCCGTAGCAAGCATCATTCCGTAGTAGTCTTTGATGCTGACGCAGACCTTAAAGCAGCGCCAGATAAGGAGCAGGTAGACAAACATAAGGACAAGTACGCCAACGTAGCCCAGCTCCTCGCCTATTATGGCAAGAATGAAGTCGTTCTGAGCCTCCGGCAGGTAGAGCATCTTCTGCACGCTCTTTCCGAGGCCGACGCCGACTATGCCGCCGGAGCCCAGAGCCAGCAGACCCTGTACCACCTGATAACCGCTTCCGAGAGCGTCCATAAAAGGATCGAAGAAGGTCTGCACACGCTCCAGCATATAGCGGCCCTGAGGCAGATTGATTATCAGCAGAAAAAGCCCTATGCCTCCGCCGACAGCCAGTCCCACCAGCCACCAGGAGAGTCCTGCCACAAACATCATCCCTGCGCATATCAGGACCACCAGTCCTGCGGTGGAGAAATTGGGCTGCTTATATATCAGGAAGAAAGCTCCGATGGCGATAGCTCCGAGAGGCAGTATGCCCTTGGTGAAGCTCCTTATGCGCTCCGGATCCTTCGCCAGATACATGGGATAGAACAGTATCACGCAGGTCTTCATTACCTCTCCGGGCATTACCGTAAAGAACTTGAAATCCAGCCATCTGGTGGCGTTGTTTATGGTCTTTCCAAGGGGCGTAAATATCAGAAACAGAAGTATAAATCCCACCACGATAGCGGGCAAGCCGGCCAGCTTGAACCAGCGGTAATCGATATTCGCGCAGATTATAAAGACTATCCAGCCCAGACCCGTCCACATGGCAGCTTCCTTAAGGAACTTGTATGGGTCGCCGGTCTTGCTTAAGGCCTGATAATAGCTGGAGCTGAAGATCATAACAAGACCGAAAAGTGTGAGCGCCAAAACAAACACCACGATCATAAAGTCTCCGTCGGTGCGTTTTTCTGCCTTTATCCGGGCTGCCTGGGCCTGCTTTTTCAGTTCGTTGAGCTTCTCTGCCATGTTATTTTATCGAATTGACTATGTTTTTGAAGTGTTCGCCGCGCTTTTCGTAGCTGGTGTACATATCCCAGCTGGCGCAGGCGGGAGAAAGCAGCACTGTATCTCCGGGAGAAGCAAGCGCCCTGCCTTGAGCCACGCATTCCTCCATATCCCTGCAGAATACCATGTTTTCCTCCGGGAAGCCCATGGCTCTGGCATCCTCCGCAAACTTGGGAGCGGTCTTGCCAAGCAGCAGCAGCTTTCTGACCTTGCCGTCGAACCTGGATACCAGCTGCTTAAAATCGGAGCCTTTGTCGTAGCCCCCTGCTATGAGCAGTATTCCGGGCTTTGTAGCCTCTATGGCCTTCTCTGTGGAATCCGGATTGGTACCCTTGGAGTCGTTAACGTAGCGCACTCCGTCTATCTCTCTTACGAATTCTATGCGGTGTTCTACGCCCTTGAATTCGCTGAACACCTTGGCTATGGTGGCGGTGCTTATGCCCGCGCAGTAGGCCATGGCTGCAGCGCAGAGCGCATTCTCAAGGTTGTGAGTCCCCGGTATCTGAAGCACTGCCGCGGGGCAGATTATCTTCCTGCTCTCTCCATCGCGGATCTGAATGACGCCGTCCTCGCAGAAGGCATATATCCCGCTTCCGGCTGCGTAGCGCTTAAGCTCTGCCTCAGAAAGGCTGTGACTAAAGGGAACCCGTTTTGCTCTGATGTCCATAGCCAGGCTCTCTTCCGCCAGCTCCCTGTCGTCTGCGTTGAAGATATAGTAATCTTCTTCGGTCTGGTTTTTGTGCACCAGATGCTTTACCCTCCGGTACTCCTCCATGGTCTTGTGACGGTCCATGTGGTCCGGGGTGATGTTAGTGATGGCGCTCACATGGGGCCTGAAAGTGATTATGCTCTCAAGCTGGAAGCTGGATACCTCGGTAACCATAAAGGTCCCCGGAGCCGCCTCCGCCGCCACCTGAGTCACAGGAAGGCCTATGTTTCCGGCGACTTCACAGGGAAGCCCGGCCCCCTTGACTATTTCGCCGAGAAGCGTTGTGGTGGTGGTCTTTCCGTTGGTCCCTGTTATAGCAAGAAAACTGCCCTTGCAGATCTGGTATGCCAGCTCCAGTTCGCCGGTAACTACTGCTCCTGCAGTCCTCGCTTCCTCTATGAAATCCAGCCAGGGCGGAACTCCCGGGCTGAGTATGAGCATGTCCCAGGGGCCCTCCGGCTTAGTGTCAAAAATGCAGGAAACGCCCAGCTGTCTCAGCTGAGCTATGGTCTCCTTATCGAATTTCTCCTCGGGCTTTCCGTCCCAGGCAGTCACATCCGCGCCGCCGGCCAGCAGCTTCGCGGCAGATATACCTGATTTTCCAAGCCCCACGACCAGTATTCTGTTCATAAGAACTCTCCTATACCAGCTTTCCGGAGATGGTGATTACTCCGAAAAATGCTATAACGCAGAGCAGCGCCGTCACAAGGCAGAAGACCGTAACGATCTTTACCTCCGACCAGCCACCCAGCTCGTAATGATGATGCAGCGGAGCCATTCTGAAGAAACGCCTGCCGTTCTGCGTCTTGAAAACGTATACCTGAATGATAACGGACAGCGCCTCCGCTACATATATACCACCTGCTATGGGCAGGTAGAGCTCAGCGCCGCAGCCTATGGCAAGAGCCGCAAGGCCCGCTCCAAGAGCCAGGGAACCTGTGTCACCCATGAAGACTTTTGCAGGGTGATGATTGTATTTTAAGAAGCCTAAGCAGGCACCCATTATCGCTGTCGCAAAATAAGCGGATTCAGTGCCGAACCAGACCGCGCAGATGATGGCGAAAAAGAGCGCCACAACTGCTGTCACACCGGAAGCCAGTCCGTCTAAGCCATCGGTCAGATTGACAGCGTTGGTCATTGACAGCATCACGAACACTATAAAGGGTATGGTAAAAAGGCCAAGATCCAGCTTACCTATGAACGGGAAGATCATGCCTCTGCCCATGCGGTAATCGTAAAATGCATATATGATGGCGATAAGCATCTGCAGCACTATCTTCTGCTTCGGGGTGAGGCCTTCGTTGTGCTTTTTGACCACCTTGATGTAGTCGTCTGCAAAGCCGATGGCGCCGTAGCCCAGGGTCACCAGCAGCATGACCAGAATCTTGCTTCCTGCGCCGAAGGCAAAGAATGCAAGAAGGCTGGCAACTGCAAGGGAAAGCAGCATGGCAAGACCGCCCATGGTTGGGGTTCCGGCCTTTGCAAGATGAGCCTGAGGACCCTCTTCCCTTATGCTCTGCCCCGCCTTCAGGCGCTGCAGCATGGGTATTTCAAGCCCGGTCAGCACCATGGTGAGGCAGGCTGAAAGCCCTAATATTGTAATAAGATGTACATAATTCATGTTTAAGTCACCAGCAATTCTCTGATCTTATCAGCCAGTTTATATATCTCTGTGGAGAGGGATCCCTTGACCAGGACAGTGTCTCCTTCCTTAAGAAGGCCGGGCACGCTTTCCATCGCCTCCGCGGTGTTTGCAAAGCAGACGGCGGAAACGGAAGAGCTTCCCATCCTGCTTCCCATAACATACAGAGCGCGGTTGTCGCCTATAGCTATGAGCATATCTATGCCCTCGTCTGCGCAGAGCTTTCCTATGCCAAGATGCGAATCGTCATTGGCAGAGCCCAGCTCCCTCATGTCGGAGATCACCGCGATCCTCCGCCTGCCTTCTGATCTGGCTAAAGTCTTAACAGCGGAAGCCATGGAATCCGGGTTCGCATTGTAGCTTGCATCGATCAGAGTAATGCCCTTCCCTCTGTAAACATCCATGCGCTTGTGCTCTATCTCAGCCTTAGGCATTGCCTTTGCAGCCTCCGCCAGGCTGATGCCGTAGTGCAGGCCGCAGGCTGCGGCAAGAGCGGCATTGTGAGCGTTATGAGCTCCGGGGAAAGGCAGTTCAAAGTGCTGATCATCAAGATCAAACTCTATTCCTTCCAGCCCCTTGTCTTTGATATTCGAAAGCTTCAGTTTCGCTTCCGGACCCTCGCCCACAGCAAAAATCGGGAAGCTTCCGGGCGCCAGCCGCCTGATATCAGCTTCGTTCAGAAACGGGCTGTCGCAATTATAAAGCAAAGGCTGATTTTCTTCAAGATGGCTGGTGATTTTAAGTTTTTCTATGGCCACGCCTTCGCGGCTGCCGATATTCTCCATGTGGACGACTCCCACATTGGTGATCATCACCGTCTCGGGCTTCAGCCAGGAGGTATACTCAAAAAGCTCGTTCTTTCTGTCCATGCCCATCTCAAAAACCACCGCCTGAGTATCCGGACCGGCCAGGAAGCAGGTCATGCAGATCCCAAGGTGCGTATTGTAGTTCCGCTGGCTGCAGACAGTATTATACTTCGCGCTCATAACAGCTTTGGTCAGAGCCTTGGTGGAAGTCTTGCCGGTGCTTCCTGTAATGCCAATTTTTACAGGCTTCCACTGATCTAAATAAGCCAGAGCCATTTCAGAGAAGGCTTTGGATGTGTCCTTCACCATTATGCAGCAGCAGTCGCTGTGAGCCTTTATAAGAGCCTCTGCAGGCTCCTCCTCGGAAACCAGGAACACCCTTGCACCCAGCTTATAAGCTCCCTCCAGGAACTTGTGGCCGTCGTTTATCTCACCTACCACGGCAACGAACATGTCGCCGGGCAGACACTCTCTCGAATCGATCTTCACATCCTCTGCAAACAGCCCTCCGGCGCCCAGAATGGTGCCGTCGCAGGCCTTTGCAAGGAATTCAGCGCTTGTTTTGATCATTTTATATTCCTCACCTTTCAGCAAAAGGGACGCTGCAAAAGCAGCGCCTTTTACTCGTAATACAGTGTAACTGTTGAATTCTTAGGAGCAGTCTCCCCAGCCTTGGGGTACTGGTCCACCACCGTCAGCTCCTCGTAGTTTTCAAGCTCAGGACTCACCACGGAATTCAGCTCGCGTCCGGCAAGTATGCCTATGGCGTTTTCTATGCTCTTGCCGGTAACATCGGGAATGGTAACATAACTGCGGTTCTTAGCCTTCAGATCCGCCTCTGTATAGTTAGGCTTAATGTCTTTATACACAAAAATGTCCTGCATGATGTTCTTGCAGATAGGTCCGGCTGTGGTGCTTCCGTACTTGCCGACTCTTGGGGTATCTACGATCACCAGGCAGACAAACTGAGGATCCTCCAGAGGAGCCACAACTAACATGGAACCGAATATATCAGTCTTGGAGTAGCCTCCCGGTATGGGCTTGCTGGCAGTTCCGGTCTTTCCGCCTATGCGGTAGCCGGCTATTTTTGCAGTGCCGCCGCCGCCCTCGCTTACTACGGATTCCATTATCTCAAGCATGTCAGCCGCGGTCTGGGCTGAAATCGTTATGTTTCGGATCTCGGGTTCGTACTGCTCCACCACGTTGCCGTCGCTGTCCAGCAGCGCGTCCATAAAATGCGGCTGCATCAGCTTTCCGCCGTTTGCGATTGAAGAAACCGCCGTTATCATGGAAATAGGCGTTACGGCAATACCCTGACCATAGCTCATTGTGGCCAGTCCTACAGGACCTGCGCCGCTTCTGGTCTGAATGATGTTGCCGCCCTCGCCCGGGTAGTCTATACCGGTCTTTTCGGTGATCCCGAACCTGTCAAGTCCGTCAAAATATCTTGTGAGTCCTATCCTCTGAACCAGCTGCACCATGGCTACATTGCAGGAATTCTGCACCGCCTGAGGCAGGTTCTCGGTTCCATGAGCTGCAGGATAGTTCCAGCAGTGGAGGTCTCTGTCCGCAACCTTTATGTGACCCGGACAGAAAAACTTGTCCTGAACATAGGTAACACCCTCGTCCAGCGCTATGGAAGTGGTGATGAGCTTGAAGGTGGAACCGGGCTCATAAACATCGTTTATGCAAAAGCTTCTCCAGTTCTGGTTCCAGTAATCCACCTTTTCAGCCTCGGTCATCTTGCCGAAGGCTTCCTCATCTCCGGGAGCCGGATCTCTGGGGTTGTTGGGGTCGTACTCATTGGTCTGAGCAGTAGCAAGAATTGCCCCGGTCTTGGGGTCCATCACTATGCACATGACCCTCTTGGCCTTTGTAGTCTCAAGACCTTCCGCTATTTTCTGCTCCACTATGTACTGGATATTTTCGTCCACGGTAAGCCTCAGGGTGAGGCCATCCTCCGCGGAATAGTACTTGTTTGTGCCGTAGGCCAGAGAGTTTGCTCTGGTATCCTTTGTGGTGATCCAGCGGCCGTTGAGACCGGCAAGATAGCTGTTATAATAGCGCTCAAGGCCTGTAAGTCCGCTGTTGTCGTCAGTGGTAGTCCCAAGGATCTGAGATGCGAAGGCTCCCAGCGGATAATAGCGCTTTGCATCCTCCACTATCTCCACGCCTACGATCTTGCTGTCCTTCTCGTTGATGACCTCGCGTATCTCTTCAGCCACGTCCTTATCAACGTTCTTTGCAAGCTTGAGCAGCTTCTTTTCGGAAGTGATAATGCCGTAGACCTCGTCATAGCTCATGCCGAGTATCTCAGCCAGCACCGTCGCTTCGTTCTGGCTGTTGACTATCTTCTCCGCTTCATTGTTTCCGTTGCCTTTTACGCTGTCAGGACGGATCCAGATAGTATGAGTCGTGGCGCTCTTGGCCAGTTCGCTGCCGTTTATATCGACGATGGAACCCCTAATGGCTGTCACGACGCGGTCGCTGGTCTGCTGGCGCACCGCCTTCTGCGCATACTCATCAGCCTTGTAGATCTGATGATAGCCCATCCTGACGGCAAGACCAAGAAAACATACGCAAACAAGGCCGAAGGCTATTAGCAGCCTGGCCCTGTTCTGTTTTGTTGTCCTGCTCCTGGTCTTTTTCTTTTCGTTCATATTAAAAAATGGCAGCGCACTTTGGCGCTGCCGCGTTTTTACTAGTAGATAGCCTCCTTGAGAGCCAGCGCGAACTCCTCCATGGGCTCACTTGTATCAAGATATTTGATTGCATCAAAGTCCGGATAGACCAGCCCCAGATCCAGAGCCTTCTGCTCCAGATTGTTGATATTGCTGGCACTCTTGATCTTTACTTCCAGGTTCTGAATATTGCGCTGATGCTCCTGGATCTGCTTATTCAGGGTATTGATCTCGAACTGCAGCTTTGCGCTGTATGCGTTGATGCCGATAAGGGCGATGAAGATGATCGCTACTGCTATCATAAGGCATATGATTCTGAACTTGTCTACTGCTTGCGCCCTCATCTGATCTTCCTGACTGCAGCTGCTGCCGCATCCCTAGCTGTAAGTTATTTTTTTAGGAGTGCTCAACTTTTCTATTATTCTGAGCTTTGCGCTTCTGGATCTCGGATTGTATTCCAGCTCCGCTGCGCCTGCCGTTATCGGCTTGCTGTTAATCTTTTTAATGTCCGGGACCTTGCCGCACACGCATACCGGAAAGCTCGGAGGGCAGGTGCATGGGTTCAGCCTTTTCTGGAAGTAGTCCTTGACTATTCTGTCCTCCAGAGAGTGGAAGCTTATTATCGCAAGTCTTCCGCCCGGTTTCAGCACATCGGTGAAATCCTCCACCGCCTGCTGCAGATGTCCAAGCTCGTCGTTCACCTCAATGCGTATGGCCTGAAATGTCCTTTTTGCGGGGTGAGGCCCTTCCCTTCTGGCTGCTGCAGGCATGGCTCTTTTTATAATGTCCACAAGCTGAAATGTGCTTGTTATCGGGCCTTTCTGTCTTTCTTTGACTATGAATTCGGCTATCCGCACCGCCCAGCGCTCTTCACCGTATTCTTTTATTATCCTTGTCAGCTCCTCCCGGCTGTAGCCGTTCACCACATCCTCTGCAGAGAAGCTGTCTTCTTCGTTCATTCGCATGTCCAGAGGCGCATCCTGCATATAGGAGAAGCCTCTTTCGGGATTGTCCAGCTGGAAGGAGGAAACTCCCAGATCCAGCAGCGCCCCGTCAAGACCGTCTATTCCAAGCTCCCGAAGCACTGCCTTTATGTCCGAGTAATTGCTCTGAACAAGAGTGTATCTGAAGCTTTCGCCGCGCTTTTCAGCCAGCTCCGCCTTAAGAGCCTCAAGCCGTTTTCCGGCTGCATTTATGGCATCGCGGTCTTTGTCGATCCCTATCAGCAGCCCTTCAGCCCCAAGCCGTTCAGCTATTCCGCTGGAGTGACCGGCTCCGCCAAGCGTGCCGTCCGCGTATATCCCGTTTGGTCTTATGTTCAGCCCTTCCATGCACTCATCGAAGAGCACAGGTTTATGTTGGAATTCCATGACTTATACCGGGTATTTTTCGCTCAACGCATTGAAGCTGCCCGGGTCTATGCCGCCGCCGTTTTCGCTGCCTTCGTAGACCTCCTTGGCCCAGATCTCCATCCGGTCCCCCATGCCTATGGTGACCAGTTCTCCGGTGATCTTTGCCATTTCTCTGAGCTGGGGCGGAATAACTGTCCTGCCCTGCTTGTCTATCTCGCAGTCATAGGCGTTCTCGTAGAAGAAACGCCTTAACTTTCTGGCTTCAGGAGAGAGGCTTGGCAGACTGTCATACTTGGCAAGCTCCTGTTCCCAGACCTTTTCCGGATACAGCACCAGGCACTCGTCCAGGCCCATTGCCATTACGCAGCTGCCCTTATCCTGCTGTACCAGCTCTCCTCTGAATTTTGCGGGTATGATCAGCCTGTTTTTGGCATCTATTGAGTTGTAATATTTGCCTCTCATCAGGGACCATCCTCCACGTAACAGGAAATAGAAACTCTATTTCAGAATTCTCCTCCACTATACACCACTTTATGTATTTTATCAAGAAAAAAATGAAGATTTTATGGGAAAACTCTCCACAACAAATCTTCAAATTTGATGTATAATATATGTCTGATAGGAGGTCATTAATGTGTTCGGTCACGTAAGTTGTGTTCGTGTGTTCGGTCACGTAATTGTCAGTCGTTCGGTCAGCATGTCTGGTCACGAAATTGTTAGTGAAATTGACAGAAAAGTGTTAGTTTTTGAAATCCGGGCATTTTAGGAGACCGCCGCCGGTCACGAAAGTGTGAAAATTTGCCGGAAAAATAGGCAATAAAAAAGCAGCTCCGTATTTTCGAAGCTGTTTTTAGTTTATATAGTGTTCTTCAATTCGATGTCCTCCTGAATAAGTTCAAACCGGTAAAAAGAAAAACCAAGATCTTATAATGATCTTGGTTTCATGTTACGAATTGTTATTAGTACTCAAGCCGGTCTGCCCAGAGGCATCATGATAACTATTGGCTCGACAAACTTGAATTTGTCTGTTTGACCTATTGCAGAAGATCAAGCAGTTCCGCAAGCATTGAAATTGTATATTCCGGCGTTTCATCGTCTGACTGAGGTTCATGATAAGAACCAAGCCCACGCTTCAATCGGACCGTATGAATTCCAAGACGATTTGCAGGAGCTATACAAAAGAGGTTTCTTAATGCGAAAGTCCGCGCAAAAGGGACAAAACCATAGATGGTCCGCGAAAAAGGCGCGCACCGGATAAGCATTCTGTAAACCTATTCGCTCAATCTCGTTTTTCGCTCATATGCGCCGCGCAGCTTCACATTGCGGTTTTTGTGATATTCTCAAGTAAGGTCTGCGATATAGGCGCAAAGACGTCAACAGAGCGGTTATACAGGAAAATTCCATTGGAAAAGCTTCTCCCTTCCTGTTCGGGAGAGATGAGCCGATCAGAACGCCCATCTGCCGCGGCGGAAGATCGGCACGGTTCTGCCGTCGAAGGTGACAGCGTCGATGTCCAGCCCCTCGTAGCCGATCATGAAGTCGTTATGCTCCATCGAGTCGTTCACGCCCATGGCGCGGCACTCGTCGAGCGTCATGTTTTCAAACCCGCGGATGGTGTTCGTAAAGCCTATGCCAAGCGCAAGATGGCAGGCGGCATTCTCGTCGAACAAGGTGTCCCAGAACAGGATGCCGGATTCGGAGATGGGCGAATCCACCGGCACCAGGGCGCACTCGCCGAGATAGGCCGCTCCCTCGTCCATCGAGATCATCTGCTCCAGAAGGACTTGATTCTTTTCGGCGTGGACCTCCACTGCCTTGCCTCCCTCGAAGCGGACCCAGAAGTTCTCGATCAGCTCACCGTTGTAGCTCAGGGGCTTGGTGGCGTACACGATGCCTTCGGCTTTGCCGCGCATCGGCGACGTGTAGCACTCTTCGCTCGGGATGTTGGCGTCGAAAGGCAGACCGTCGACCGTGGTCTCCTGCCCGCCGAGGAAGGTCCCCTCCGGAATCATGCCGACGGTCAGATCGGTGCCGTTGTCGCCTTTATAGTGCAGCTCGGCGATACCGAGGCTGTTGAGGTAGACGCAGCGGTCGTGAAGGTCCTTGTTGTGTGCCTCCCACGCGGCTATGGGATCGTCGCCGTCGGCGCGGGATGTGAACAGGATCGCGTCCCACAGCTTTCTGACGGCCTCGTTCTTTCTGAGGCCCGGAAAGACCTTCTTTGCCCAGGCCTCGCCCGGGACGGCGGCGATGCACCACTGCTGTTTGTTTTCCATCTTGTCATAGTAAGGCTTCACGATCGGCCAGCTACGCTGGTCGGCTTTTGCGATCTTGCCCTGGTTCACGCCCTTCAGACCGTCGGGGTCCGAAGAGATGATGCTGATTGTGCAGGGCAGAGTATCCACGTAGTGCTGCAGACGGGTCTTTTCCCATTCTTCCACCGTGCCGAGCGTTTTTACAGTCTGGTGGCGCACGTCGAGCTTGTAAAGCGGCTGATGTCTGAACTCCACCGTCACCTTTCTCGCTCCGGCCTTGTAGCATTCGTCCACGAGCAGCTCCACGAACTTCGGTTGGTCGAGCTGGCAGTAGACGATCACGTCCTGCCCCTTCTGGATGTTCACGCCCATGCGGGCGATCAAGCGCGCGTAATTGCGAAGCGTTTCGATTTTCATAATTGTATCCTCCGTTAAGTATCTTTTTTTTGTTCGTTTTACAGTTTCAGAATCGCGGGCATTTCTTCGCCCTCTTTGTAATTGTCCGGATCCTCCACGAAGCCGAACGAGGCGTAGAGCTTCTT
>JAEEGL016284517.1_pt1 | contig 47760 bp, 36 predicted proteins | sample 9134231 | NCBI WGS metagenome assembly JAEEGL01 (sample SAMN16246548, study PRJNA631951) | gut metagenome | biome: gut microbiome; feature: rumen; material: fiber-attached | host: Bos | place: Iran: Karaj | collected 2018-10 | reverse complement strand
TTAACTCTATCGCTCCTAAATATTGGGAGAAATATCATATTAAGCCATGAGACACATTGTTAAGCCCGGAAATATTTATAAGGTTGTTCTTGAGAATGGAGTTGTCCGTTTTTTTCAATTTATCGGAAAAGACCGGACAGACCTTAATTCCGATGTAATCAAGATCTTTGCGCGGCATTACAATTCTTCAGATAATCCAAATGTTGAGACAATTTTGCATGATGATACTGAGTGTTATATGCATACAATTGTACAGGTAGGTATTAAGTTGGGTTATTGGGAAAAGTTTTGTTCAGCCAATGTTAAAATAGATACGCCAGTTTTCTTTAGAATGAGTCTTGATGATGGTCCTCCCAAGCAAAATTATGTATCGCATAGATGGGTTGTCTGGGAAATGAATGGTGAGTGGAGTGAAGTTGGTGAGCTGCCCGTTGCGCACCATAAAACTGATATCGGGGGAGTTTATGCTCCTGTTCACATTATCTATCGATTGCAGACAGGTGAGATTCCAGACAAGTATTATCCTTCCTATGAATAGGTTATTGTTATTCAAGGAGACGATAAACGAAGAGTGTTATATATACCGGCAGCTTTCTGCACGCAAGGCCGGGACGGCCATTTCTTTGTATCTGGCGTAGAGGGTGTCGTAGATAGTTTGCTTCCGGGCGTCGGGGTTGTAGAAGGCTCCGTACCCGGGGGCCATATGTTTCTGGGCTGTCTGGACGTCGGGGTGGATGCCGGCTGCGACTGAGGCGAACATCGCGGCGCCGAGGGCGCAGGCGTTGTCGGAGTCGAGTACTTTGATGGGCATCCCGAGTACGTCGGCCATCGTCTGCATTACGTAGGGGGATTTGCGGGATATGCCTCCTACGGCTGTGATTTCCCGGATGGGGATGCCTTCGGATAGGAATCTTTCGTTTATGGCCCTGGACCCGAAGGCAGTGGCTTCGACAAGGGACTTGAATACCATGGCCGGGGTGCTGCCGAGGGTCAGCCCGGAGATGAGTCCGGTCAGCCTCGGGTCGGCGTCGGGGGAGCGGCGGCCATTCATCCAGTCAAGGGAAACGGGGTCGTGAGGGGAGAGCGTAAGGGTGGCCGCCTCTGCTGTGAGTTCGGGGATGCTCTTCCCGGTAAACCTTGAAAACCAGGCATATATGTCGCCGAAGGCGGCCTGTCCGGCTTCAAATCCTATGAGCCCGGGGATGACGGAACCGTCCACCTGGCCGCAGATTCCACGGATAAGGCGGGTGCCGGTATCCTCATATGTCGCTACCGCGATGTCGCAGGTTGACGTCCCCATCACTTTTACCAACGTTCCGGGTTTTATACCGGCACCTACGGCGCCGACGTGGCAGTCGATAGCCGCTACTCCGACTGCTATCCCTTCTTTCAGGCCGAGTTTCGAGGCCCATTCAGGGCAGAGTGTTCCGGCTTTTTTGTCGCAGGTCAGGGTGTCGTCGTACAGGTGCCCACGGAAAAGGCCCAGCAGAGGGTCGATTCCCTCAAAAAAGCCGAACGGAGGCAGTCCGCCCCAGGATGCGTTCCACATCGCCTTATGGCCGGCGAAGCAGCGGCTGCGTGCAAGGGTGAGGGGGTCGGCATTGCCGGACAGCAGGGCCGCGATCCAGTCCCCGTGTTCCACCCAGGACCAGGCTTTCTTCCTGAGGGACGGTGAGTTGCGAAGACAGTGGAGCATCTTCGACCACACCCATTCGCAGGAGTACGAGCCTCCGCTGAATGATGTATAATCGGGGTCCTGGCAGTGTGCGAGCCCGTTTATCCTGTCGGATTCTTCGATTGCGGTATGGTCCTTCCACAGTATGAACATGGCGTCGGGATTATCCTCCATGCCGGGCAGAAGTGCGAGCGGGGTACCTGTCCTGTCCACGAGGACCGGGGTCGATGCGGTGGTGTCGAACGATATGCCTTCCACATTTGCCGCTGTTTCCTTCCCGGCTCTTTCCAGAACAATGCGGACACATTCCGTGAGGGTCTCGATGTGGTCGAGGGGATGCTGGCGGTACCGTCCGGCTGCGGCATCGCAGAACAGCTGTTTTTTCCACCTTGGGTACTCGACTGTGGCTGAGGCAGCTTCTTTGCCGTTCTCCGTGCTGACAACTATACAGCGTACGGAGTCAGTCCCGAAGTCTATGCCAAGAACGTATTTTTCCATAAGAGATGGCCTGATGATGATTATTTGCAAACATAATCAATTTATGGAATCGGTGTGATTCATGGAGCGTTTATTTGGATTTCCTTGCTGTTTTTATTATTTTTGAAACTGTATATAACATTATTTATGAAAAAGATTCCAGTTTTTCTGATAGCTCTTGCCGCCGGACTCATAGCCGGTTGCGCCCTGGCTTTCCTGCCGTGCAATCACGGTCCTCAATTCGACTGGACGACCGTCGTCATGGACGGAAGCAGGACAGGAGCGGTCCCAGTGAATGCCGAGAATGTCGATACCGCGCTCGGCAGTTTCGACGGAGAAACCTACAAGGCCCCGTCTGGCAGGACCTGGACATCGGGTCCGGTACCCGAAGTTGCAGCCATGCTTCTTGACGCCCAGCCCGGAATGGCACGGCTGAAGCAGGTTGTCGGACACAGCGCCAAGATGATGATGAATGTCCGTACGGAACCCGAGACTCCCCTCAGCAACCTGGTAGTGGATGCTTTCAGGGAAAGGGGAACGAAAGAGTTCAAAAAGCCGATGGATTTCGCCATCACCAATTTCGGCGGCATCAGGATACCTATGCCGGAAGGAGCCATCACCCTCGAGGACGTAGAGTCGATGTTCCCGTTCAAGAACTATCTCGCGTTTGCCAGGGTAAAAGGAGAGAATCTCCTGAAACTGTTTGATCAGCTGGCACTTACAAAGTCTTTCCAGGCAATAAGCGGAGCCAAGGTCACGGTCCGCGGACAGAAGGTCACCGAGGCCCTGGTCGGCGGGAAGCCGGTGGATCCTGCCAGGGTTTATAATGTCACTACGATAGACTTCCTGCTGGACGGAGGGGACGGAATTTCAATCGGTGCTCTTGCCGAGGAAGTCAAGCTGACGCATCTTCTCCTTAAGGATGTGATGCTCGATTATATCAGGGCCAAGGAGGCGGCCGGGGAGATGGTCGACGGCAATCTGGACGGACGTGTAACAATGTTGGAGGAATAGGCTATGAATAAGGGAATCAAGATACTGCTCATCTGTCTCGTGACTGCGGCCGGCGTCGCAGCGGGTTATTTCGGCGCCAAGGCGCTGCTTTGCGGCAAGGACAAGGGAGACAGGCAGCTTACCATCATCCACCTGAATGATACGCACAGCCATTTCGAGCCTGTTTCGGCGGGAGAGTACGCAGGTCTCGGCGGTTCTCTCGAGAGGGCTGCGTTCATCGACAGTGTCATGAACGCCGAGGGCAGGGAGAACGTCCTGCTCCTTCATGCCGGCGATTTCAGCCAGGGCTCGTCATATTTCACCGAGTTCAAGGGAAACCTTGAAATCCAGGAACTTAACGCTCTCGGCTATGATGCCGTTACTCTTGGAAACCACGAGTTCGACAATGGTCTCGAAGACCTCGGACGGAGGCTTTCTTCACTGGAGTGCCCTGTGGTGGCTTGCAACCTGGACTTTTCGCCCTTCGAGGCAGGTAAGTACGTAAAGCCCTATACCATAGTGGAAAAAGCCGGACTTAAGATTGGCATTTTCGGCGTAGTCTGCCGTCTGAAAGGTATGGTTTCAAGCGAAGTCGCCGACCGTGTCCCTGAATTCGATATGATTGAGTCCGCCCAGAAGTGCGCCGACTATCTCAAGAACGAGGAAAAGTGCGACCTGGTCATCGCACTGACACATCTTGGTTATGAGGAGCATACTCCCGGAGATACGACCGATCCGATGCTGGTCGCCGCCACCCGTAACATCGACCTGGTGGTTGGAGGCCATTCGCACACTTTCCTCGGCGACCTTCCGTACCATGAGAACCTCGACGGAAAGAAAATCCCCGTCGTCCAGGACGGGGAATATGGGGTTCAGACCGGTATTCTTAAGATAAAGCTCTGATTCAGAGGATATTCATCGACTGCTCGCGGATTTTCTCGAGTTCGTCTTTCATTTTCACCACCAGTTTCTGGATGTCAGCATTGTTGGCCTTGGAACCGGTGGTGTTTATTTCGCGGCCCATCTCCTGAACTATGAATCCCAGTTTCTTGCCGGGGCATGGATCGTTTTCCAGGGTCTCGAGGAAATAACGGCAGTGCTGGCGGAGGCGGACCTTCTCTTCGTTGATGTCATATTTCTCAAGATAGTAGATGAGCTCCTGCTCGAAGCGGCTCTGGTCAGGCTTCTGGCCGAGTTCTTCAATGGCTTTGAGAAGCTTCTCCCTGATGGCTGCGACCCGCTCCGGATCGACTTTTTCCACTTCATCATACAAGGCCAGGATATTGCCGATCCGGCCCGTAACGTCGGCGTGGAGGGCTTCTCCTTCCCTGAGCCGGTATGCCTCAGTGGCTGCGAGGGCTTCATCTATCGCCTTCTCCACGAGGGGCCATTCATCGGCCGGGACAGTATCGGCTTTCTTTACGGAAGCGGTGAATTCCGGCAGCCTCATTATGGCGCTGACAAGGACTGCGTCAGATACCGGAGAGGGTATCCCTGATGGAATGGCGTCGCGCAGTTCGCCGAGATAGCTCCTTAGCAAGGCGGTATCGGGCAGGGATCCCGTTCCGGCGGCAGGTTCGAAACTGATAAACAGGTCTATGGTGCCTCGGACCAGGGTGTCGGCCAGTTTCTTTCTCACTGCAAGCTCCTTGTCGCGCGGGAGCAGGGAAGACTTGACATTCACTTCTGCATTCTTTGCATTGAGGGTTCGGATTTCGACTGTGATCTTTCCGGTGGAGATTGTAGTTTCGGCTTTTCCGTAGCCTGTCATCGACCTTGTCATATCAGATATCTTTTGCGGTCACAAAAATAATCATTTCGGAACGTATTCAGAATAAAAAGTGTATTTTTGTAAATTATAATGTTTTTCGGAAGCTATATGGATCCAGTTACCAAAACTCCCGCGGAAGAGCCCCGCAAGTTGAATTTCCTTGAAGAGATAATCGAAGCCGACCTCGCCAGCGGCAAGGTGGACAGTGTCATGACCCGTTTCCCTCCGGAGCCCAACGGCTATCTACACCTGGGACACGCAAAGAGCATCTGCCTGAATTTCGGCCTTGCCCAGCGCTACGGAGGCAAGACCAACCTCCGCTATGACGACACCAACCCGACCAAGGAGGATACCGAATATGTGGATTCCATCAAGGAAGACATCAGCTGGATGGGATTCAAGTGGGACAAGGAACTCTATGCCTCAGATTATTTCGACCAGCTTTATGAATGGGCGGAACAACTTATAAAAGAGGGACTTGCATATGTCGATGACCAGACCCAGGATGAGATCCGCTCCGGCCGTGGCACAGTGGATACTCCCGGCGTTGAGAGCCCTTGGAGGAACCGTTCCGTCGAGGAGAACCTCCGTCTTTTCCGGGAGATGAAGGAAGGGAAATATGCCGAAGGGGAGAAGGTCCTTCGCGCAAAGATCGATATGGCGCATCCCAACATGATGTTCCGCGACCCTCTGCTTTACCGTATCAAGTTCGCGCATCATCACCGTACGGGCGACAAATGGTGCATCTATCCGATGTACGATTTCACGCACGGCCAGTGCGATTCCATAGAGCATATCACCCATTCGATATGCACCCTTGAGTTCGACGTGCACAGGCCTCTTTACGACTGGTTCATTGCGACTCTCGGTATCTATCCTAGCCATCAGTATGAATTCGCGAGGCTCAACCTCACATACACGCTGATGTCCAAGCGCAAGCTTCTCGAACTTGTCACCAAGGGGCTCGTGAGCGGATGGGACGACCCGAGGATGCCTACTCTGTGCGGAGTGCGCCGCCGCGGCTATACCCCTGAGGCCCTGAGGATGTTCTGCGACAAGATCGGCGTGTCCAAGAGGGACCAGCTGATGGATATCCAGCTTCTGGAATGGTGTGTGCGCCAGGATCTCAACGCTCGCTCGAACCGTTATATGGTGGTCCAGGACCCTGTCAAGCTGACCATCTCCAACTATCCGGAGGGCCAGGTCGAGTGGTTCGACTGCCCTCTTAATCCGGCGGAGCCGGACGGCCCTTCCCGCAAAGTCCCCTTCTCCAGGAATCTGTTTATTGAAAGGGCTGATTTCATGGAGGATGCCCCGAAGAAGTTCTTCCGCCTGAAACCTGGCGGCGAAGTTCGCTTGAAGTATACTTATATCATTAAGTGTGAGGAGGTTATAAAGGACTCCGAAGGTAATGTCAAAGAACTGGTCTGTACATATGATCCTTCAACCCGTCCCGGCGGAGAAGGTGCCTGGCGTTCTGTCAAGGGAACCATCCACTGGGTGGAGGAAGGAAGTGCCGTTCCGATCGAAATCCGCAATTACGACCGTCTTTTCACGCGGGCGAATATGAACGACATCCCTGAGGACAAGGACTACAAGGACTTCCTGAATCCTGACTCGCTCATTATCGGCAGCGGACTGGCTGAGCCCGCCCTCCTTTCGGACGGAAGCGGAATAGCTGTCCAGTTTGAGAGAACCGGATACTATTTCAAGGACAAGGACAGTACTCCCGAAAAGGCTGTCTTCAACAAGACCACCGCGCTCAAGGATTCCTATAAGCCTGAATAACAGGAAGTTTGGCCTTATGAGGACCTGGCTTCCGCTTTTACTGGCAATGGTTGCCGCAGCCGTTTCAGGCTGCGGTTTCCGTTCCTGCCGCAGCGTCGCCGAGCCTGTACCAGCTCTGGCCGGGATGGAGGAGGCGGATTCGATAAAGGAGGTTTTCAGCCCAGTATTCCGTTCCGATACGCTGTCCCCGGCTATGAGAGAAGCCATAGGCCCCCTTCCAAAGGGATCTCCGGTGCGGTTCGGAGACCTCAGGGTCCTGACTCTTTCCCATTACGGATTCGATGGGAAGCCTCACCTTGGAGAGATGGTCTGCAATAAGGCTGTGGCTGATGACCTGCTGGAGATTTTCGAACGGCTATTCGATCTCCGCTACCAGATCAGGAGCATCCGTCCTGTCTCTGATTTCGGTGGATCGGACACCGCGTCCATGGAAGCGGACAACACTTCCTGCTTCAACTGCCGGAGGGTTGACGGTATGTCCAGATGGTCCTCTCACGCGATGGGTATGGCAGTGGATATCAATCCGTTGGAGAATCCGTGGGTGCGCGGTTCAAGGGTGAAGCCGCAGTCTGCGCTGCAGTATGCCGACAGGACCAGGGACTTCCCTCACAAACTGACAACGGAAGACCCGGCGGTGCGGCTCTTCCGTTCCAAGGGTTTTGTCTGGGGCGGTTCCTGGCGCTCAGTCAAGGACTGGCAGCATTTCGAGAAACCGCTACAGGACTCCTAGCAGGCGGCTTCTGGAAAGCAGGCAGTCTCCGATCGGCGCGGCTTTCTTTCCGAGTTTTGAAAACTTGATGCTGGTATCCTTGTTGACTATGTTCTGGGCCAGTTTCTTCACCGTACTGCGTATCGGGAGCATCAAGTAGTCTCCGCCGACCGCAAGACGACCTCCTATGACGACCAGTTCGGGGTTGAAGATATTGATAAGACCGGCAAGCCCGCGTCCGAGGGTGGATCCGATTTCCTCTACGATTTCTATGGCAAGGACGTCTTCCTCCTTTATGGCGGAGAGGATGTCATCAAGCGATATTTCTTCGCCATGACGGTATTTCTTGCTCAGGGAAGAGGCTTTGCCTGCTTTCATCTGTTCCCTTATTATCCTGTAAAGGGCTGAACCTGAGGCTCCGGTTTCAAGGCATCCGACCTTGCCGCACCGGCAGATGGTGTCGTTGTCAAGGAGAGGGAAGTGGCCGAATTCTCCCGAGAATCCGGATTTGCCATAATAGAGCCTTCCGTCCAGTATCAGTCCCATTCCGAGACCCCAGCTGATGTTTACGAACAGGACATTCTTCTCTTTCTTGACGACTCCGGCAAGGTACTCACCGTAAGTCATTGCCCTCGAGTCGTTTTCAATGACTACGCTGACTCCGAGGTCTTCCTCCAGTATCTTGTTGACGGGGTAGTTCTCGTCGAAGGAGTATGAGTAGCTGTATCCGGCTGCCGGGTTCACCCTTCCAGCGAAACTGATCCCGCAGCCGAGCACCTTGGACCAGTCCAGGCCTGTTTCCGCGAAGAAACGCTTGATGCTGCTGCTGATCTTGTGGAACGACGCCTCGTCGGCTTTCATGGTAAAGTCGATACCGTCGCAGAACTGTAGGATATTGCCCTTGAAGTCGGTTACCGCAATGCTGGCGTAATTGGTGCCTATGTCCACTCCGGCGAAATATCCGGCGGAAGGATTGAGCCCGTAGATGCTGGGCCGGCGGCCTCCGGAAGTTCCCTGTTTGCCGAGGTCTTCCATGAAACCTTCGGCGATAAGTTCGGAAATCAGTTTCGTCACCGTGGGAACACTGGTATTAAGGTATTTGCTGAAATCCGCTATGCTGAATTCCCCTCCGTTGATGCAGAGCCTGAGAATGGTTTTCTTCAGAAGGGAGTTTTTATTGTCTTTTTGGTCTAGGAATGAGTTTCTCATCGGAAGGATGTTTTTATTGAACGCGAATGTAACATAATTTTTTATAAATTCAAAGCGTCCCAATTAAAAATATTATATAAATCAATATAATTTATGAGATTTTTGATATTGAAATGGAACTTTCGGCCGCTCTGGCCGCGTTAGCAATAAAAATTATTATATTTGTAAGTTACGAATATGTAGTTATGTTCAAGAAAATACGCAGAAAGCTCAAGGGAATACATCTGTCGCTCAGGATGAAGCTTATCCTGGGGCTTTCTTCAATCGCGGCGGTGCTGGTGATATCCAACGTCATTTCCATCATGGAGTATACCAGGATGAGCAATTATGTCTCTGAACTGATTGCGGACGACATAAGCAGCATCAATCTCTCCCAGCAGCTAAGCGGCGTAGTGGACAAGTATAACCTTGACCTCCTTACGGTGGTCGGGGACGAGAGCGTAACGGCCCTGCCGGACTTTGACCAGGACAGTTTCGTGTCCTTCTGTGACAGTCTCAAAGGCTCCCTCACCGAGCGCAGGCTGGTTCCTCTGGCTGATTCGGTATTGTATTCATATTCGGCTTACATGCTCACATCCCTCGAGCTGAAGGATGTTTTGAAGTCTGACTTCATCGATACGAGGACCTGGTATTTCGAGACCCTGCAGCCGGTATTCAACCGCCTGAGGACTGACCTTGACAAACTCAGCGAGGCTATATACCGAGACCTCCAGCGCAATTCCGAGACTTTCGAAAGGGGTTTCTACAGGAGCATCATACCGGGCGTAGTGGCCGTGGGAGTCGGCGTCCTGCTGGTATTCATGCTTCTGCTGTTCATGAATATTTTCTATGTGAACCCGCTTTACCGGATGCTGGATTCGCTTGACAATTACCGCAAATACAACAAACGGTACAATTACACCTTCGAGGGGGACGACCAGCTGACGGAACTCAATTCGGGGATAATGGAAATCACCGAGGATAACCGGCAGCTGAAGCGCAGGATCAAGGATATGAAGGAAAGGAAAGAGGAATAGGGGGATGAATGTAAAGGTCATATCCAGAAACGTCGGCTCGGCTCTTCTTGTCAGCGCCCTGTTCATGTTCCTGTCCATACTGGTATCGGTGGCGGGAGGGAACGACAGTGCACTGGCGGCGCTGATCATAAGTTTCCTTATAACTTTCATCATCGGAATCTTTCCCTTCATATTTATCCGCAGAAGTTCCGTGATCACGCTGAAGGACGGATATATGATCATCTTCCTGTCATGGTTGCTGTCATTCGTCTTCGGTATGCTTCCATATGCTTTGTGGGGAGGCCCGTTTACCATCGTAAATGCTTGGTTTGAAAGCGTTTCCGGTCTTACTACAACTGGAGCTACAATACTGGAGGAAGTGGAGGCCCTGCCCAGGAGCCTTCTTTTCTGGAGGGCATCCACCCATTTCATAGGCGGCCTCGGAGTTGTCGTATTCCTGCTGTTGATCATCCCGGAGTCGAGCCCTATCCGTCTCAGGCTCACCAATATGGAGTTGTCATCCATCTCGAGGGAAGGGTACCGGACCCAGGCACGCAAGACCGTTTCTATCTTCGCGACGGTGTATCTGGTCAACTGCCTGGCCGCTTTCGTAACATATATGATAGTTGGACTCAGCCCGTTCGACGCCATCTGCCATGCTTTCAGCGTATGCGCTTCGGGCGGATTCAGTACCAGGACCCTCTCCATCGGCGCTTTCGGCAACGTGGCCGCTGAGATCGTGACGATTTTCTTCATGTTCATCGCTTCCATCCACTTCGGACTGGTATTCATGACCTTCGTCACAAAGTCCCTCAAGCCGCTTAATCATCCCGTGCTGAAGTTCTACGTCACCATGCTGGCCATACTGATCGTAGTAACCTGCGTTTCATTGAAGTTCAACGGAATCCAGCCGACTTGGGGAAAGGCCTTGCTGGACAGCTCGTTTACCGTTGTGAGTTACGCCACGACAACGGGATTCGCCATATCCGACAATGCGGCTTGGCCCATGCTTCCGTGCTTCGTGCTGATTATCGTGTCGCTGGTTTGCGGCTGCGCAGGGTCAACTACGGGAGGCGTCAAGATAGACAGGATACTTGTCCTTATGAAAGCCGTCAGGCGTCAGATTTCAAGGACCCTGCATCCCACGACCGTGTCGGGCATCAGGATGGGCGGCACCCTCGTCCGGGACGAAGAGGTATATCCCCAGATCCTGTACCTGGCGCTGTTCATGATTTTCCTGGTCGTATCCATAGGCCTTTGCATGTTGACGGGGTCGGGCAGCACCGAGGCCGTTACCGGATCGCTAGCTTGCCTCAGCAACGTAGGACCGTCGCTCGGGAGCATCGGATCTTTGGGCAATTACAACGCGATGCCGTCCGCCATCAAGGTCATCTTTACTGTCGATATGTTCCTAGGCCGTGTCGAAATATATCCTGTCCTGGCTGTGCTGATGGCTGGATTTACCTATAAATCAAAGAGATAGGAGGCCCTTGGTATGAGAAGCCGGGCGGATTTCCTCCGGGATAAATTCCTAAGTCGCCTAAGTTACGAGCCGACTCCCTGCCAGGAGTCCTTTTTCCGTGATGCCGCCATTTTCCTGACCTCTGACGACGGAGACATACTGGTGCTGGACGGGTACGCCGGAACAGGCAAGACCACCGCCGTTTCTGCTGTGGTGCATACCATGCGCGCCCTTGGGACTCCCTGCGTGCTGCTTGCCCCGACCGGAAGGGCGGCCAAGGTCCTTTCGAATTATACGGGGCTTCGCGCCAGCACCGTCCATAAGCATATCTACCGGCAGAAATCCCATACGGTGGACGGCCTTGGAGAGTTTACCCTTAACTACAATAAATCCAAGGGGACACTTTACATAGTGGACGAGGTGTCTCTCATAGGAACGGACCGCCAGGGCGGGGGACAGGCGCTTTTCGGAAGCGGCAACCTGCTTGACGACCTGGTATCGTTCGTACGCGCAGGAGCCTCCTGCAAGATGATAATGATAGGCGACTCGGCCCAGCTGCCTCCGGTCGGACTGGATTCAAGCCCGGCTCTTTCAAGGGAATGCATGGATTCGTTCGGAGGTGTCTCATATACTGGGATGACCAGTGTCGTGAGGCAGGAAAAAGAGTCTGGAATCCTCCATAACGCCACGATTCTCAGGGAGTTGATACGACGGGGCGAGACCGACGTCCCGGTGTCGTCCCTTGGGTTTGACTCCGATTCTTTCGATGATGTGGAGAGAATACCCGGAGGCGGGCTGATAGACGCCCTGAGCGATGCATATTCGCGTCACGGCGAGGACGGGACCATTGTCCTCTGCCGTTCCAACAAGAGGGCCATCCGCTACAACCTGGGCATCCGGTCACAGGTCCAGTTCAAGGAAGAGCGGCTTGTCCGGGGCGAGAAGCTGATGATAGTCAAGAACTGCTATCAGTTCCTCGAGGAGGTCGAGGGACTGGACTACATAGCCAACGGCGACATAGCCACCCTGGAAAAGATTTCCCATTATGAACAGAGGTACGGCCTTCATTTTGCCGAGGCCAGGCTGTCTTTCCCGGATTATGATGATGTGGAGATAACGGCGAAAGTGCTTCTGGACACGCTGGATTCCGAGAGCGCTTCCCTTACCGCCGAGCAGTCCAATATGCTGTACGCCGGCGTTTCCGAGGACTATGCCGACATCAAGTCCAAGAAGAAACGCTACGATGCCGTGAGGGAGGATCCTTATTTCAACGCCTTGCAGCTCAAATATGCCGAGGCTGTCACCTGCCACAAATCCCAGGGCGGGCAATGGCCCTGCGTTTTCATAGATTATCCGTTCTGGACAGAGACCCTTGCCCTAGACGATCTCAAATGGCTCTACACGGCTCTTACACGCGCAGTGGAGAAAGTGTATCTGGTCAATTTCAAAGACGAATTGTTTACAAGATGAGAAAACTTATTGCACTCCTGATGGTCCTGGCCCCCATGGCGGCGGCTGCCGGTGATTTCGCAAAGGTCCCTTCCGCGTGGAGGTGGATCTCGGACGACACTATCTGCTTTTCCGACGGTGAGTCTCATTTTTCGGTGCAGGCCCCGTCCTGGAAGAAGGTTCCGAGAGACTCTTTTCCGATGGAACAGGTCCCGTCGTCAGTAGCTCCCGAGAATGCCGTGAATCCGACCTATTCGCCTGATTCAACGATGATTGCATATACCAGGGAAGGTGATCTCTATGTATATGGCGTTGAGTCCGGGAAGGAGACGAGGCTGACTTTCGACGGAAGCGAGACCATATACAACGGCTATGCTTCATGGGTGTATTACGAGGAGATTTTCGGCCGTCCGTCCCGCTACCGCGCATTCTGGTGGTCGCCGGATTCCGGCACGCTGGCATTCTACCGTTTCGATGATTCCAGGGTGCCGATGTTCCCGATCTATTCTCCTTTCGGCCAGGACGGAAGCCTTCGCAGGACCCGTTATCCGAAGGCCGGAGAGCCCAATCCCGAAGTCCGGATCGGCTTTGTGGACGTAAACAAGGCGGTTTCAGGCGGCGCCATAGTAGTTTGGGCTGATTTCGACCCTTCCGAAGACCAGTATTTCGGCACTCCGTTCTGGGGTGCGGATTCAAAGTCTTTCTTCGTGGCGAGGGAACCCCGCATACAGAACACCCTCGACCTGTATGATGTGAATCCTTCGAACGGTTCCAAGAAAGCGATTTACCACGAGACATATCCCACATGGCTGGACTGGATGGAAGGAATGCTGTTCGGAAAGGACGGACTTTATATGGTCCGAAGTTTCGAGACAGGATGGGAACAAATCTATTTCTTGTCTTACGATGGCTCCGCATTAAAGAGATTGACTGACGGAACCAATTGGAAAACAACGCTTTTGCGTCTCGGAGACGATGGCACCGTGTATTTCACGTCAAGGAGGGATTCGAAAGTCAGGAGCGCCCTTTACGCCTGCGACCCGAAGGGCCGGATAACGGCGCTGACCGATCCTTCACTGAATGTTTCCAGGGTGTCGTTCTCTCCGGACGGGAAGTATTTCGCCGCTGCCGTTTCCGCCCTCAGGACGCCGACCCAGGTGTGGCTTTACAGTACCAGGTACGCCGTCAGGGCGAGGGAGGCGGGAAAGAACCGCTATGCCAGGTATGCCTGCAAGGTCGCGGATGCCATGGACGGAGTCGAGGACCTTTCGGAATGGTCTATTCCTGAATTGGTTACCATAACCGTTGACGGCCACGAACTGCCCGCTACGATAGCTCTTCCTTACGGATTCGACCCTTCCCGGAAATATCCTGTTCACGTTGATATCTATGGAGGACCCGACACTCCGATGGTATATGACAGATGGTCGGCACCGACCGCTGCCAACCAGTGGTATGCGGCCAACGGAATAATCCAGGTTGTGGCCGACTGCAGGGCTGCCGGGCATGACGGAAGGAGCGGGCTGGACGAAGTGTACCTGCATCTCGGAGAACTGGAAACCAGGGATTTTGTGGCGTGGGCCGACTATCTCAAGAGCCTGCCTTATGTGGACGGAGACAAGATCGGGGTCGAGGGCTTCTCTTTCGGCGGCACGATGACCTCCCTGCTGGTGATCACCCATCCGGAATCCTTCCACTACGGCATAGCCGGAGGCGGTGTCTATGACTGGGCCCTGTACGACTCCCATTATACCGAACGCTTTATGTCCACGCCGCAGCTGAACCCCGAGGGATACGAGGCTTCAAGGGTGATTTCAAAGGCTTCGTCCTATCCGGTGAAATACCCCTCTGACGGCTCCGTGATGCTGAAAATCACCCATGGGACCGGCGACGACAACGTGCATTTCCAGAACACGCTCCAACTGATCGACGCCCTCCATAAGGAAGGCGCCGAATTCGAGTTCATGATTTATCCGGACGGCATGCACGGATATCGCGGATACCAGGGACAGCATTTCCTCGAGGCTAACCGGGCATTCTGGCTCAGGTACCTCAAGGGTGAGTAGGGCCTCAGCTTAGGAACTGCGCCTTCAAAAGGGCTATCTTTGCGTCGGCGTCGGGGCCCTTGGCTCCGAAATAGAATTTGATCTTGGGCTCGGTGCCGGAAGGCCTGACCGAGACCACGTCGCCGTCCTCATTGAAGAACTGAAGGACGTTCGATTTAGGCAAACCGGTCTTTTCGGGAAGGTTGTAGTCAATGATGCTGACAACTTTGCGCCCCGCGATTTCCTTCGGGGGATCCTGCCTGTAACCTGCTATTATCTCACGGATTTGCTCAGCTCCGGTCTTCCCCTTGCGGATGATATACACCATTTCTTCGCGGTAGAGACCGTATTCTTTGTAGATTTCCTGCATAAGGCCGTACAGGGTGAGTCCCTTGCCGGCAGCCCACGCGGCGCATTCAGCCACCATCGCGCAGGATATCTGGGCGCATTTGTCACGGACGAATTCGCCGACGTTGAAGCCGTAGCTTTCCTCTCCGCCGCAGACGAATTCTCCCTTGCCTTCATTGGCCTTGATAATCTCGGCGATGTATTTGAATCCGGTGAGGACATTGTAGCATCTGACCCCGAACGATTCGCAGATGGCCTTTACGAGTTCGGAAGTGACGATGGTCTTGACGCAGTACTGGCGGCCGTCCAGGGTGCCAAGCTCTTTCCGCCTGGTCAGGATGTAATAAGTAAGCATCGCTGCGGTCTGGTTGCCGTTGAATCGGACCATCCTGCCCTCGGGACCACGTACGGCGATACCCATCCTGTCTGCGTCTGGGTCGGTAGCCATGACTATGTCGGCTCCGACTTCGTCAGCTTTGTCGAGGGCCATCTTCATTGCGGCCGGCTCCTCGGGGTTCGGAGACTCCACGGTCGGAAAGTTTCCGTCAGGTACCTCTTGCTCTGGAACGTGGTATATATTCTTGAATCCCAACCTCTTGAGACATTCGGGTACAAGCTTTACACCGCATCCGTGAAGGGGAGTGTAGACGATTTTCACATCCGGGTGGGCCGCTACGGCTTCGGGGGAAAGGGTGAGCGAAAGGATGTCCCTGAGATACAGTTCGTCCATTTCAGCGCCCATGATTTCAATTCCGCCCTCTTTGCCTTCGCAACTGTCGAAACGGACCATCGAAGGGTCAGTGATCCGGGCCACTTCGGCTACGATTTCCTTGTCGACGGGCGAAGTGATCTGCCCGCCGTCGCTCCAGAATACCTTGTATCCGTTGTATTCCTTCGGATTGTGGCTGGCGGTGATCATTATCCCGGCGGTGGCGCCTTTCGCCCTGATGCTGTAGCTCAGTTCGGGGGTAGGCCTGAGACTGTCGAACAGAAAGACGTGTATGCCGTTGTTGGACAGCACGTTAGCTGAGATTTCGGCAAACAGGCGGGAATTGTTGCGGCTGTCGTGGGAGATGCATACGCTGCCCGGGCCTTCCACCTTGGCCTTGATGTAGTTCGCAAGGCCCTGGGTCGCCATGCCCACGGTGTAACGGTTCATCCTGTTGGTACCGACGCCCATCAGGCCGCGGAGGCCTCCGGTGCCGAATTCGAGATTCTTGTAGAAGGCGTCCTCGGCGGTTACGGGATCTTTTTCCAGCAATTCGGCGACTTCGCGCCGTGTCTCAGGATCGAAGTTCCCTTCAATCCATTTTTTAGCGTTTTGGATATAGTCAGTCATAAATGTGGTAGCTTTTTGCAAAAATAACTAAAAAAGGATAATTTTGTACAGGTAGCGGCGTTAATGGATTTCAGAACATTCATACTTGAACACGAGAACGACGACACTTCGGCGCTTCTGCTCGGTGCCTCGAAGTGGCCCGATATGGATATTTCTCTGGCAGTCAATACAATAGAGTCAAGGAGGAAGCTCCGTACCAAGCTCCCCGGATGGTATGCCGAGCCGTCGATGATATATCCGTCGGCGCTTCCGGCTGAACAGTGCAGCGGCGCTGCGGCGGCTTCTTTCAAGGCCAGGGTGGCCGCAGGCCTCTTCGGAGGCGGCGCCTCAGGAGCTGCGCTAGCCGACCTGACGGGCGGGATCGGCGCCGACTGCGCCGCGTTTTCCCGCCTCTTTTCCCGGGTACTGTACAATGATATGTCGGCATCCCTGACCGAGGCGGCCAGGCATAATTTCAGCCTTCTCGGCATCGATAACGTTTCATTCCGGTCAGTCCGCCTTGAGCCCGGCAGTCTCCGGGAAGCCCTCGGCGGATTCCGTCCGGATGTCATTTATCTGGACCCGGCCCGCCGCTCTTCCTCCGGAAGCAAGGTATTCCGCCTCGAGGACTGCTCTCCCGACCTCCGCGCCCTTATGCCTGAGCTGCTATCAGAGTGCCGGTTCGTCCTCGCAAAACTCTCACCTATGGCGGATATATCGCTTATAGCCAATGATCTACGTTGTCTCCGCGAGATATATGCCGTCGGCTCGGGAGGGGAGTGCAAGGAACTTCTGGCGGTGTTCGACAGGGAGTTTTCAGGAGAGTTCGCGATCACTGTGGCGGAAACTCTTGGAGATGGGGACAGGATGCTTTCTTTCCGCCGGTCCGAGGAGGCCGCGTCAAAGCTGAACCTGCTTCCTTTTGCACGCGGATCCGCCCCTGAGATTCCTCCCGGAAGAGTGCTTTTCGAGCCCGGCAAGGCCCTCATGAAATCCGGGGCTTTCAAGTTGCCGTGCTCCCGCTTCGGCCTCGCAAAGCTTGCCCCGTCAACCCATCTTTATATTTCCGACGAGATACCCGCCGAACTTCTCCCTTTCGGGAAAGTATTCAGGATCAATGATATATGTTTGATGACCAAGGCCACCGTCAAAGAAGCCGGCCGCAGTTTCCCTCAGTGCGAAGTAACTGCCAGGAATCTGAAAATAAGTTCGGATGAGTTGCGGTCAAGGATGGGCAGCCGTTCCGGCGGGGAAGTCCATGTTTTTGCGGCAAAGGCTGAGAACCAGTCAGGGGATTCCTGCAGCGTGCTATTATTCACCAGCCCCCTTTGATTCCATTTCGTGATAGAGGCACCATTCCGATATGGGGCATCCGCCACATTTCGGAGCCCTGGCGGTGCATATGTAACGCCCGTGGAGTATAAGCCAGTGGTGAGCGGTCGGCCTGAGATTCACCGGGATATGCTTTTCGAGGTCTTTTTCTACGGCTTCAGGGGTCTTTCCGGTGGAAAGCCCAAGGCGGTGCGATACCCTAAATACGTGCGTGTCGACAGCTATGACCGGAGTGTCGTAAACGATCGATGCAACGACATTCGCGGTCTTGCGGCCTACGCCAGGGAGGGACATCAGGGAATCGATGTCCGACGGAACTTCTCCGCCGAAATCCGAAACGATCTTCCTGGCGGCAGCTATTATATGCTCCGTCTTGCTGTTGGGATAGGAAACGCTCTTGATGTATGGGAACACTTCTTCGAAAGAGGCTTCGGAGAGGGATGCTGCGTCGGGAAAAGCGCTGAAAAGCGCCGGCGTCACAAGGTTAACCCGCTTGTCGGTGCACTGGGCGGAGAGGATGACTGATACGAGCAGCTGGAAAGGCGACCCGTACTTCAGCTCCGAAACGGGGGAGGGCACGTTGGCGGAAAACCATCCCGTCACTGCCGCGAATCTTTCCTTCCTGTTCATCTGTTTGATTGTCAGATAGTAAGAGCGAGATCGATGACTTCGTCACCAAGCTGTTCCGTGCAGGATTCGTCCTTGCAGACGAACACCCGTCCCTTGTACTTTTCGAATATGCCCCTGTTGTGGGTGACCATCACGATCGCCGTCCCGTTTTCGGAATTGATTCTCCGGAGCAGTCTCATTATGCCGTCGGCGGTCTCGTTGTCGAGATTCCCGGTCGGCTCGTCTGCGATTATGACTTCCGGACTGTTGAGGATGGACCTCGCTATGGCGACTCTCTGCTGCTCGCCTCCGGAGAGCTGGTGCGGCATCTTGTGGGCCTTGGTGGTCAGTCCTACATCCTTCAGGACCTCTTCGATCCTTGCTGCGATCTTGTCCCTGTCTTTCCAGCCGGTAGCTTTCAGGACGAATTCCAGGTTGTCTTCCACGGACCTGTCGGTCAGCAGCTGGAAATCCTGGAACACGACTCCGAGGCGGCGCCTCAGGCGGGGGATGTCTTTCTCCCGGATGCTGCCGAGGTCGTATCCGCAAACCTTGCATTCTCCTTTTCCGGGACGGATTTCAGCGATTATGGTTCGTATGATGGAAGTCTTTCCGGTTCCGACTTTGCCGACGACATAGACGAAGTCGCCTTTCCGGATTTCCATATCCAGACCGTGGATTACGGTGTTGTCGCCTCCCATTATGTCGGCGCCCTTGAATGATATTATGCTTTCTTCCATCTTATTCATCCTTTATTCTGCAAAAATAACCCAAATATAATTTTCTTTCAAGGAAATGGCACGATTTTATCTTCCCTATCTATTGAAATATTACAAAAGTGATTTTAAATTTGTAAGATTTATTAACTCGTGTATGTACAGGAAGACCATCTCGGCGGCGTTCGCCGCTGTCATATTGCTTTCATTGCCGGCCTGGAATGCTTCCGCTGACCGGGATCCGGGAAAGAAGGCGAAGATTTTATACGATAAGGGAATGTATTCCAGGGCGAAAGTCCTCTTTGATGCATCGGACGATCCCGAGGCAGGAGGATGGGCGGCGCTGTGCGCCCTGAATATGAGGACCGAAGGCTGCGATATCCTCGCTGATGACTATCTCTTCTCCCATCCTGAATCCAGGCTCGCCCCGCAGATCCGTTACAGGCAGGCCTTGAACAGTTTCGATGACGGAGATTATGCCAGGGCGGCCCTCATCATGGACCAGATCCCTTACGGCAGCCTCTATGCCGCGCAGCAGGCCGGATATACATACAGGAAGGCCTATTGCGAGCAGTCGCTCGGGCACAACGACGTAGCCGAAAGGCTGTTCCGCCAGGTAGAGGCCATGCCGATGTCGGACTATACGGCCCCTTCGCGCTATGCGATAGGATATCTCCGCTACTCCGACAACGATTTCGAGGATGCCGTCAAATGGTTCACAGAGGCGGCAAAGGATCCCCGGTTCGCCCAGACTTCCAACTACTACATCCTTGAATGCAAGTTCATGCAGAAGGACTACAGGTACGTGATCCGGAACGGAGCCGCAATATACGACAGCGTGCCTGAAGACCGCAAGCCTCATCTTGCCAGGATCATCTCCGAGTCATACCTCGTGCTCGGTGACACTGCAGGCGCAAAGGAGTATTATGACAGGACCGTCGCTTCGGAAAGCATCCGCACACGCTCCGACTATTTCTATGCAGGAACGCTCCTCTATTCCCTGCAGGACTGGCAGGGCGCCGTGGACAACTATTCCAGGATGAATTCCAGGACCGATTCCCTCGGCCAGGTCGCCAATTACCAGATGGGATACAGCTATATCAGGCTGAAGAACAAGGTCTCCGCGATGGGCGCCTTCCAGGATGCCTCGGAAGTTGGATTCAATCCGGAAATCACCGAAGACGCATACTACAACTACGCGAAACTGGCCTTTGACCTCAACCACGATACATCTGCGTTCAACGACTATCTCTCCAAGTACGGGACCAAGGCCAAGGGGGACCAGATATGGACATATGTGGCCATGGCGTCCCTTTACAATCACGACTATGCCGGCGCTGTCGCAGCCTACGACAATATCGATGAACTCGACGAAGGCATGAGGGGCAACTATATGAAAGCCTATTTCATGCGCGCCTCGCAGCTGATCTCCAACGGTTCGTACCGTGACGCGGTACCGTGCCTGAGGGCTGCCGCTTACTATGTCCCGAGGCAGGATCCGTTCAACCAGCTTTCCCGTTACTGGATGGCTGAATCGATGTTCCGTGACGGCCGTTACGAAGAGGCCCGCGGGGTCTTCACCGACCTGTACAACCTGTCCGCCCTCGATTCGTCTCCTGAAGGAGACCTTATTCCTTACGACCTTGCCTACTGCTATTTCAAGGAGGGAGACTATGCTTCAGCCGCCAAATGGTTCGGAACGTATCTACTTCAGGATGAACCTGTCAACGGCGGGGATGCCCTTACCAGGACGGGCGACTGCCACTTCTTCCGGAAAGATTATTCCAAGGCGGTGGCCGCCTATGACATGAAGCTTCAGGAGTATCCTGACGCGGATGACATCTACCCCTATTATATGGCTGGCCTTTCGAGCGGTCTGCTGGGGGACAAGGCCGGCAAGGTGCGCTATCTGGAGAACGTGAAGATGGCGAGTCCCACCTCACAGTATTACCCGGAGGCGATGTACGAACTCGGACGGGCATATGTCGCGGTCGACAACCCTGAAGATGCGACCCGCACATTCAAGGACCTCAAGGCCGTGACTACGGACAATACCTTCGCAGCACGCTCCCTGATAGAACTGGCCATGATCAGCCGCAATGCCCGCAACTACGACCAGGCCCTGTCCTACTACAAGCAGGTGGTCGAGGGCATGGCGGGAACCGAATATGCCGACGATGCCCTCCTGGCCATAGAGACCATCTACCAGGCCAAGCAGGATCCCGACGGATACATTTCATACGTCAAGTCTCTTGGAGACGATTCTGCCCGTTCCGAAGCGAGGCAGGAGAATATGTATTTCAATACGGCCGAGCAGATATTCGCTAGCGGCAACTATGAGAAAGCCCTGGCGACCTTCAACAGTTACCAGTCGAGGTATCCAAACGGCGTCCATTTCTCGCAGGCGGATTACTATATAGCTGAGTGCTACCGACTTACGGGAAGAAAAGAACTTGCGTGCGATTATTACCGCAAAGTAACGGGATCATCCGGCGCAGGGTCGTTCGCCGAGGTCTCCGCCCGCAGCCTGGCCGATTTGAGCTATTCGCTGGACAAGTATTCCGACGCATTCGACGCTTACGAAACCCTGTCCGGAATCGCCCGCCTCGATGCCAACAAGGCAGCGGCCCAGGTCGGCATGATGCGTTCAGGCTACAGAGCCCGCAAGTATGCCCAGGCCATAGAGGCGGCGCGTAAGGTCAAGGAAGCCAAGGATTCAGGTGAAGACATCGTCCGTGAAGCCGATTGGGTGATGGCCAAATCCTATCTCGAGACCAGCCGCCGTGACAAGTCCTTCCCCATCCTGGAGCATCTTGCGGCCTATCCATCGACAAAGGAGGGAGCTGAGGCTGAATACATCCTTATCCAGGATCTGTACGACCAGGGTGCCTTCGACAAGGTCGAGAACCGTGTATATGCGTTCTCTTCCAAGTGCGGGGACCAGAGCTACTGGCTGGCAAAGGCATTCATCACCCTCGGCGACACTTTCGTCGAGCAGGAACGGTATGCCCAGGCTAAAGCTACTTTCGAAAGCATCCTGTCCGGATACAAGGGGACAGGGGACAGCGGCGACGATGTCCTGGACCAGGTAAAGATGAGACTTGATAGACTTGCGGCGTACACCAGATAACCGAATCGAAGAAGTATGAAAAGATATATTGCAGCTTTGTCAATGGCCGTTGCGGCCTGCTGGACGCTCCAGGGGCAGAACCTGAACCCTACCATCGAGGTGACCAATGTCTACGAGGGCTCGATGGTGGAGATACGCAAGCCCGAGCAGAAGATGAACATACCCGACTCCGTCGGCAGGTTCAACCTGGCATTCGACTATTCTGTCTTCGAGAATCCTTATGAAGGAGCCTACGAGTTCTCCCCGTACAGGATCAGCATGAAGCCCGAGGCCGCTTCCGCCCCGGAGCGCAGGTTCTTCCTGAGGGCCGGCGCCGGTTACGGCTTCCATCCGGAACTGGATGTCGTGTATTCCCCCCTTACCGGGGAAAAACTCCGTCTTGATGTCTTTGCCGGATACGGCGGCTATGCTGGCAAGTATCGCAGTATCAAGCCTTTAACACGAGAAGACGGAACCGTCGCCCTTACCCGTGACGGAAAAGAGAGCTGGCTGGGTTACGATATGTCCGCCAATGCCGGAGCCTCTTTGCGCTTCGGCTGGGAAACAGGGGAAATCACTTCCGCCCTCGGTTACAACAGGCTGATGACAAAGGATCCCCTGCTTGCCCGGGGACTCGACGCCATCGAGGCTTCAGGCCGGGTCAGGAGCCTTCGCGATGACTCCGGATACTTCCTATATGACGCGTCTTTGAAATACAGGTATTCCCACGATGCATCGCTGGCTTACGGATCTTTCCCGAAGGAAAAGATGCTGGGCGGGCACATGTTCTCATTCGACGGCTCTTTCGGTCCCGTTTTCGACGAGGGGCACAGGGTCATCGCCGACATTGACGTCGACCTTTCCCGCTTCACGGGTCTCCTGGACGGATTCGAGGCGATGATAGCCTTCGCTCCGTCATACCGGTATGTCTCGGAACGCTGGAAATGGTCCCTGGGTCTGGTGATAGGCGCATTCATCGGCAATGACAATACGCCCGGGGCCGGTCATCTTCCGATGAACGGACGCAAGGGGCAGATTATCTATCCGGATTTAAAGGCTTCGTTTTTCATCCCGGCGGCGAACCTTTCCCTGTATGCTTCGGCTACCGGCGGTCCCTCGCTCGAGAATTATTCGGCGCTCACTGAAAAGAACCACTGGTTCAATCCCCATTACGGGTCCATAGGCTGCCTGATGGACAATTCCTTCGAGCGGGTGAATGCGAAGGTTGGTTTCAAAGGCAACATCGCCGACCGTTTCGTATATGACCTCAGCGGAGGATATGTCCGCAAGGGCGGCGCGGTAACCGACGCGGTGCTGCCTTCCGTAAGGCCGGACCAGGCCGGTTTCTATCCCGCCATATCTTTCGCCGACTGGGGAATGTGGTACGCCGACTTTGGAATGAGCTGGCTGTCAAGCAGTTTCGAGTTCACATCGCACACCTCCTTTAAAAAAGCCAACATCAGGGACAGCTATGTTTTCGCTCCGGCGCTTGTGAGCGGCGAGAATCTTTTCGCCTATTCCTGGAAGGGCCGTGTCAAGGCGGGGCTCGGATGCGATTTCGCTTCTGCCCGCAAGGCTACGCTCGATGTCCCGGCCGGGACGGTGCTGAAAATTCCCGGATGGGTGGACGCTTCCCTCTATGCTGAATATGCTTTCACGCGCAAGATGGGCTTCTGGGTAAAGGCCGGAAACCTGCTGAATATGACTATCCAGAGGACCCCTTATTACGCCGAGCGCGGCATCTATTTCACGGCAGGCTTGTTCTTGACATTCTAGGGGCTCCGGAATAGACTTTCTGAAGCATTAAACCTTGATTTTCTCATATTTATTTACTATATTTGTATGTTTATATTATAACGTACAAATATGATAGATAACGAGCAGATGAGACAGGCGGAAGAGCAGTATTCCGCCAATTCAATCCAGGTTCTCGAGGGTCTCGAGGCGGTCCGCAAAAGACCTTCGATGTATATCGGAGACATAGGCGAAAGGGGACTTCACCATCTGGTCTACGAGGTGGTGGATAACTGTATAGACGAGGCGATGGCGGGCTATTGCACGGACATCGACGTCAAGATATTGGAAGGTAATTCCATCCGTGTCAGCGATAACGGGCGAGGCATCCCTACCGGCATGCACGAGAAAGAGCATCGCAGCGCGCTCGAGGTCGTTCTGACCGTCCTCCACGCAGGAGGAAAATTCGACAAGTCCAGCTACAAGGTTTCCGGCGGTCTCCATGGCGTCGGCGTCAGCTGTGTCAATGCGCTGAGCGACCTTCTCGTCGCTGAAATTCACCGCGAGGGCAAGATTTTCGTACAGAAGTATTCCAAGGGAAAGCCGATAACCGATGTCAGGGTGACTGGTGAATGCGACGATACCGGTACCATCATAACCTTCCACCCGGATCCGACAATCTTCCAGCAAACCATTGTCTATAAATACGATACGCTTGCCAAGCGTCTTCGCGAGCTGGCATTCCTTAACAAGGGTATCCGCATCTGCCTGACCGATCTCAGGGAAGAGGTGGAAGAGTTCGTGGATACTCCTGACGGCGAGGTCAAGGCTACCGGCAAGAAAGTCTTCCGTCACGACGAATTCCATTCCACGGAAGGCCTCAAAGAGTTCATCGACTACCTTGATGCCGGAGCGCCGAAGCTTATCCCCGAGCCGATCTGCGTCAATACCGACAAGGTGATTCCCATCGACATCGCCCTACAGTACAATACCGGATTCTCCGAGAGGATATATTCCTATGTAAACAATATCAACACTATAGAGGGTGGAACCCATCTGCAGGGATTCAAGATGGGACTTTCCCGTTCCCTGAAGAACTATGCCGAGAAGAACAACCTGCTCGCCAAGTTCAAGGGCGAACTCTCTCCCGAAGACTTCCGCGAGGGACTTACCGCCGTCATTTCAGTGAAGGTGGCCGAGCCTCAGTTCGAGGGCCAGACCAAGACCAAGCTCGGCAACAGCGAGGTTACTTCCGCCGTTTCGCAGGCGACTTCCTCCGCGATGGACATCTACCTGGAGGAGCATCCCAAGGAAGGCAAGACCATCATTGAGAAGATCGTCCTCGCGGCGACCGCCCGCGCGGCTGCCCGCAAGGCGCGTGAGATGGTTCAGAGAAAGACCGTCATGACCGGCGCTGGAATGCCCGGGAAACTTGCGGACTGCTCCGAAAGGGATCCCGAAAGATGCGAACTCTTCCTCGTCGAGGGAGATTCCGCAGGCGGTACCGCCAAGCAGGGCCGTGACCGTCGCTATCAGGCCATCCTGCCCCTCAGGGGAAAGATCCTGAACGTGGAGAAGGCTGCCGGCGACCGTGCTTTCGAGAGCCAGGAGGTTCGCAACATCTACACCGCCCTCGGCGTCACGGTGGCTCTGGAGGACGAGACCGGAGAGAAACACATGGACCTCGCCAAGCTGCGTTACCACAAAGTCATCATCATGACCGATGCCGATGTGGACGGAAGCCATATCGCCTGCCTGATCCTGACCTTCTTCTTCCGCTACATGTTCGACCTTATCAAGAACGGATATGTCTATCTGGCAACTCCTCCGCTCTATCTTGTGAAGAAGGGCAAGGAAGAAGTTTACTGCTGGACCGACGGCCAGCGTGATGCCGCTACCGAACGTCTCGGACGCGGCTCTGACAAGGGCGTTACCGTCCAGAGGTACAAAGGTCTCGGTGAAATGTCCGACGTACAGCTCTGGGAGACCACCATGGATCCTTCCCGCCGCGTACTCCGCCAGATCACCATCGAGAATGCGGCCGAGGCTGAAAGGACATTCTCCATGCTTATGGGTGAGGATGTACCGCCGAGGCGCAAGTTCATCGAGGAGAACGCCCACTACGCCAATATCGACGCTTAATTGAAAACTAAATACTAAACCAAATAAAATCAAATCTTTATGCTTGATATTTTCGATCGCATCGCACGCGACAGCGGCGGTCCCATAGGACAGTACTTCGAACAGGGCTTCGGCTATTATATGTATCCCCGCCTGGAAGGCGAACTGGGCCCGCATATGATCTTCAACGGCATCCCTGTGCTGAACTGGTCTCTCAATAACTATCTTGGACTGGCCAACCATCCCGAGATCCGCAAGGTGGAGACCCAGGCGACGGCCGACTGGGGCCTGTCATATCCGATGGGCAGCCGTATGCTTTCGGGCCACACTGCGTATCACGAGAAGCTCGAGAAGATGTTTGCCGATTTCGAGAAGAAAGAGGACGCTTTCCTGTTCAACTTCGGATATCAGGGCATCGTTTCCACCATCGATACCCTTACCGCCCGTCACGATGTCATCGTATATGACAATGAGGCCCACGCCTGCCTTCTCGACGGTATCCGCCTCCACATCGGAAGCAAATACAAATACCGCCACAATGATATGGCTGACTGTGAGAGGGTTCTCAAGAGAGCCTGCGCCGAGGCCGACGCTTCAGGCGGCGGGGTGCTGCTCATTACCGAAGGAGTTTACGGAATGACCGGCGCACTCGGCAAGCTGGACGAAATATGCGCGCTGAAGAAGAAATATCCTTTCCGCATCCTCATCGACGATGCTCACGGTTTCGGCCTTATGGGCGAGCACGGAAGGGGAACTTCCGAACATTTCGGTGTAATCGACGACGTTGACATCTACATAGGAGCCTTTGCCAAGAGTATGGCTTCCATCGGCGGTTTCGTAGCCGGTCCGAGGCACGTCATCAACTACCTCAGGCTCAACATGAGGTCCCAGATGTATGCCAAGTCGCAGCCTATGGCGTTCGTAATCAGCAACATAAAGAGACTTGAGATAATAATGTCCCCGGAAGGTGACGAGCGTCGCCGCAAATGCATGGAGATTACCCACGCTCTCCAGAAAGGTTTCCGCGAGCAGGGATTCGACATCGGCCAGGCGGAGGCATGCGTCACTCCGATCCATATCGACGGTGGCGGAATCGCCCAGGCGACCAAGATAGCCAAGGACCTCCGCGAGAACTACAGGATATTCTGCTCGATGGTCATCTACCCCGTGATTCCGAAGGGAATGATCATCTTCCGCATAGTATCCACCGCCTCGCATACGATGGAGGACGTTGAATACACACTGAACGCTTTCAAGGAGATCAAGGCGAAACTGGACGCCGGAGAATATGACGGTGACGACATCGCCGTTATGACGGTTAAGTGATATGGACCGGTCATATTTCAAGGACAAGGTTATTATCGTGACGGGAGCCAGCTCTGGTATAGGGTTGGCTTCCGCCCGGTTATTCGGCAGCCTGGGAGCCTGTGTCGTAATGGCGGCCCGGTCCCTCGACAAGATGGTTTCCGAAGTCCCGTCGGTGTCTTCCGACCCGGACAAGGTGCTGTGCGTGAAGGCGGATGTGTCGGTGGAGGAAGACTGCAGGAACCTTGTAGAAGCGACTGTCGCCAGATTCGGCCGCATAGACATCCTTGTCAATAACGCCGGTCTTTCGATGAGGGCGATGTTCAAGGACCTTGACCTTGTGGTCGTCAAGAGGCTTATGGACGTAAACTTCTGGGGCACAGTGTATTGCACCAAGTACGCCCTGCCCTGGCTGCTCGAGTCCAAGGGACAGGTCGTGGGCGTTATCTCCATAGCCGGTTATTCGGCCCTTCCTGCCCGATGCGCATATTCATCGTCCAAATATGCAATCCGCGGATTCCTGGACACTCTTCGCATTGAGCACCTCAAGGACGGCCTTGGAGTCCTGGTGTTCGCTCCCGGCTATACGGCTTCCAACGTCCGCAACGCAGCCCTTACATCCGATGGCTCAGCCCAGGGCATGACTCCTCTCGAGGAGGGTAAACTGATGAGCGCGGAAAAGTGTGCGGAGCATCTGGCCCGGGCCCTGGCCCGCCGCCGCTCGGAAGTCATCCTGACCCCTCTCGGAAAGGCTACTGTGCTGATGCACAGATTGTTCCCGAGACTTACGGACAAGATGACCTACAATTTCATAGCAAAAGAAAAGGACAGTCCTTTCAAATAGACTCCGTTTATGAAACCGCTCCTGAAGAAAACGCCCCGGTGGATTCTCCCCCTTGTCGTGCTGCTTATCCTCCTGGTCCTCCTGATGCCCAGGACGGCCAAGTTCAACTACGATTACAAGAAGGGTTCGCCATGGCCGTATGAGACCTTGATTTCCCAATTTGATTTCCCGATACTCAAGACGCAGGAGCAGATTCTGGAGGAGCGAGAGCAGTCGGGGTCTTCAGTCATTCCGTATTACAGGTACTCCGACGAGGTGGTTAACAACAGCATCAAGGCGGTTGAAGGCCTGGACCTCGGTAAGTACAACAGTCTGAAGCCGGTAATCCTGGGCCGCATCACTGATATCTATTCCAAGGGTGTCATCCCGGACGGCCGGGTCAAGCTCGACCGCGGCTCCGCCACGGTATCTTCGGAGATCATTTACATCCAGAAAAACAAGAGGGCCCAGAAATATCCGGTTTCGGAAGTATTCAAGGTTTCCGATGCGCGGAACAAACTGCTGGCCGACCTTTCCGGAAAGGCGAGCGGAGTGAACCTGGATTCGCTCCTCAGCCGTTCGGGAGTATATGACATAATAGTTCCGAACCTCGTGTTCGACAAGGCTGCGACCGACCTCGTGCATTCCGAATCATCCGATTTCATATCTCCGACCCAGGGTTATATCAGCGCGGACCAGAAGATTGTTTCCAACGGGGAAATCGTCACAGCCGAGATCGCACAGGTCCTGGATTCCTACAAGGACGAGTACAACAAGGTGTTCGGTTACGATGGCCCGAGGATTCTCCTCTGGCTCGGGAACATTATCCTGGCGCTTGCCCTCGTGGTTATCCTCGCACTCAGCATCTATTATACCAACCCGTTGATTTTCAACGAGTGGAACAGGTATGTCTACCTGCTCCTGGTGTTCTTCATGACGGCTGCTGCGGCTTTCATCATCGAAAGGACCAACCCCCAGTCCATATTCCTGATACCGTTCTCGGTAAGCGCACTGTACCTGGTGGCCTTTTTCAGCAAAAGGGTCACGGTCACCGTATATACCGTTTCGTTGATGCCACTGCTGATATTCTCGGGCAACGGAATGGAACTTTTCGTAATGTACCTTACCGCAGGTGTCGTCGCAGTGTATGTATTCCAGTACTTCCACAGGGGATGGCTTCAGTTCATAACGGCCATAATAGTGTTCCTGACCCTTGTGCTGGTATATTGCGGATTCCGCCTTATAGATGCGGGGAGCAGCCATGTGCTGCATAATATCTGGTACCTGTTCCTGGGGTCGCTGCTGTCCGTCGCCCTCTATCCGATGACATATCTGTTCGAGAAGATATTCAACCTGGTCTCAGTCAACCGCCTCCTGGAACTGGCCGATACCAACAACAAACTTCTCAGGGAACTTTCGGTCAAGGCTCCCGGCACATTCCAGCACTCCCTGCAGGTTATGGCCATGGCCGATGAAGCCGCAAGGTCGATAGGGGCTGATGTGCCTCTGGTACGTGCGGGCGCCTTGTACCACGATATCGGCAAAATGGCAAATCCGCTCTGTTTCATCGAGAACGAAACCCCCGGTTCGCTCCAGCAGAGGTATCACGATGCCCTCTCTCCTGAAGAGAGCGCCCGTGACATAATCCGCCACGTGCCGGACGGACTCTCTATCGCAGACCGCAATTCCCTTCCTGACGTAATTAAGGATTTCATCCTTACCCATCACGGAACTTCCTGTACGGCATATTTTTACAACAAGTATCTTAACTCCGGCGGCGATCCTTCTGGCAAGGATGCTTTCTGCTATCCCGGCATGAAGCCCCATTCCAGGGAGCAGGTCCTTGTGATGCTTTGCGACTCGATAGAGGCAGCCTCCAGGACTCTCAAGGAGAATACTCCGGAGGCCTACAGCGATTTCGTGGAGAACATAGTGGCGGGGAAAATGAAGGCCGGACAGCTTGACGAATCGGATATCTCGGTCCGGGACCTGGAAACCGTAAAGGCCGTGCTGAAGAGCTATCTTGCCAGGATTTATCACGAAAGGGTGGAATATCCGAAAAATTAACCTACCTTTGCAGTCCTTTTTGGAAAATATAACAACAATACAATATGAACATTGAGAAAAAACAGATTGACGACCTCAATCTTGAAGTGACCTTCAACATCTCGAAAGATGATTACGCTGAGGCAGAAAGGAAAAAGCTGAATGATTACAAAAGGAAAGCCGATATCAAGGGATTCCGCAAGGGTATGGCCCCTATGTCTCTGATACAGAGGCTTTACGGCGGTCAGGTACTGTATGACTCCGTAAATACCGTCCTCTCGGGAGCCATCAACAAGTTCATCGATGACGAGAAACTGCACATCGTCGGAGAACCTCTCCCGAACGAGAACCAGCCCGAAATCGAGTGGGTAAGCGGCAATGATTTCAAGTTCATTTTCGACATGGCCGTCACCCCGGAAATCGACTTCGAGGTAGGAGAAGCGGACAAGGTCCCTTATTATGCCATCAATGTCACCAAGGAAGCCAAGGCTTCCATGAAGAGCGACATGCTCCGCCAGTGGGGTTCCCTGCAGGAAGGTAATGAGGCAGGTCTGGATGACTTTGTCGTAGCGGACCTCGACAACGGCAGCCACAAGGTTGAAGGCGCCTACATCTCTATCCGCAGTGTTGCTGAAGACGCCCGCGGCGCTTTCATCGGCGCCAAGGCCGGAGCCTCGTTCCAACTTGACGTAAACGCGGCTTTCGTAAACGAGACAGACCGTGCTTCGATGCTGAAAGTCAAGAAGGAAGAGCTTGCTTCCCTTGACCCTATGTTTACATTCAACATTCTGAATGTCAAGACTTTCGTCCCCGCTGAGGAGAATCAGGAGACTTATGACAAGATGTTCGGGGAAGGTACCGTTACAGACGCCGCCCAGTTCGACGCAAAGATTGAGGAGCGCCTGAAGGAGGAATACCGCCAGATGGCCGATTCCCGCCTTTCCAGGGATATCCGCGATTATTTCCTTGACAAGGCTTCGATCAAGCTTCCCGAGGATTTCCTCCGCCGCTGGCTCATACAGGCTAATGAGGGCAAATACACCGCCGAGGAGGTTGACCGCGATTTCGCCGCTTTCCTCGCTGATTTCCGCTGGCAACTGGTCCGTGGCCGTATCATGAAGCTCTTCGACGTGAAGGTTGAGGACAGTGATATCCGTGAGGCCGCAGAGGGATATGCCGCATACCAGTACGCCATGTACGGAATGAGCAACGTTCCCGCCGAGCGTATCAAGGACACCGCTCGATACATCCTCCAGGATGAGAATCAGGTACGCCGCCTCGAAGAGCAGGTAGAAGACCGCAAGGCTGTCGAGGCCGCAAAGGCTCACATCACCCTTCAGGAAAAGAAAATTTCGCTCGATAAATTCAATTCGATGAAATAAAAGCGATTTTCCGCGGTATTGTAAAACAGGATACGAAAGTGTCCTGTTTTTTTACTATCTTGCAATATTGCCTTGAGTAAACCTTTATAACAATGACAGACAAGAAAGAATTCAACCGTTTCGCCGTCCTTGACAGGGGCATCAGTTCAATGACGCTGCACCGCTACGAGTCGGTTCACGACGCTTATATCAACCCGACCATAATCGAGGAAAGGAAGCTGAACGTAGCATCGATGGATGTGTTCAGCCGTCTTATGATGGACAGGATCATTTTCCTCGGCGTGCCTATAGACGATGATGTGGCGAATATCATCCAGGCCCAACTGCTGTTCCTTGCTTCGACGGACAGCAATGCGGATATCTCGCTGTATATCAATACTCCAGGAGGGCAGGTCACTTCCGGCCTCGGCATATACGACACCATGCAGCTCGTGGATCCCGACGTGGATACCATCTGTACGGGGATGGCCGCTTCTATGGGAGCCGTGCTACTCTGCGCCGGGGCGCCCAGGAAGCGTTCCTGCCTCCCTCATTCCAGGGTGCTGATCCATCAGCCTCTCGGCGGAGCCAAGGGACAGGCGACGGACATCCTTATCGCCGCCAAGGAAATTGAAAAGACCCGCGAGGAACTTTTCCGCATCATCGCTTCGCACACCGGACAGGATTACGCCAAGGTCGCTGCCGACGGTGAGAGGGATTACTGGATGAGCGCCAAAGAGGCCCTCGACTACGGCATGGTGGACGAAATCCTCGTCAAGAAAAAGAAGTAGTATGGCCAAGAAGCAATCATCCGGCAAGAGGCATTGCATGTTCTGCGGCCGAAGCGAGGAAGAAGTCCGTTTTTTGCTGCAGGGCCAGGAAGGGTGTATATGCGACGAATGCGTCCATCTGGCGTCTGATTACCTCGGTACGCTGAGCTCTCCTTCAAGGGACAATGCTTCGATCCAGCTGCAAAACGTGCCCAAGCCGAAGGAGATAAAGGAATATCTCGACCAGTGGGTGATAGGGCAGGACAGGGCGAAGAAAATCCTTTCGGTCGCTGTTTACAATCATTACAAGCGCCTGGCAAACAATCTTTCCCAGCCTAAACGCACTCCCGGCAAACAGTCCATTAACAAGGAGTCCGAGGTTGAGATAGAGAAGTCCAATATCCTTCTCGTCGGCCCTACGGGAACTGGCAAGACATTGCTGGCCAAGACCATAGCCAGGATGCTCAAGGTCCCGTTCACAATCGTGGACGCTACGGTTCTGACCGAAGCGGGCTATGTGGGAGAGGATGTCGAAAGCCTTCTGACGCGTCTTCTGCAGGAGGCGAACTACAATGTCAAGGAAGCCGAAAGGGGTATCGTTTTCATAGACGAGATCGACAAGATAGCCAGGAAGGGAGACAATCCTTCCATTACCCGCGACGTATCCGGCGAGGGAGTGCAGCAGGCGCTCCTCAAGCTTCTGGAAGGAAGCCTGGTGAATGTTCCCCCACAGGGCGGGCGCAAGCATCCGGAGCAGCCTTTCATACAGGTGAATACGCAGAACATACTGTTCATCTGCGGCGGTGCTTTCGAAGGCATAGAATCCAAGATTGCCCAGAGGCTCAATACCAATATCATCGGTTTCGGAGCCTCCGAGGCTCGCCGCATCGACAAGGATAACCTGCTTAAATATGTGGATTCCAGGGATATGCGTTCCTATGGACTAATCCCTGAGATAGTTGGCCGCCTTCCGCTGGTGACATATCTCGACCATCTTGACGCCCCGGCCCTGAAAAGGATCCTGACCGAGCCAAGGAATGCCATCGTCAAGCAGTACCGCAAACTGTTCGAACTTGACGGCGTGGACCTTACGGTGGACGATGACGTTCTGGACCTCATCGTGGATACCACCATCAAGAACGGCACCGGGGCCCGAGGCCTAAGGTCGATCTGCGAGAGGATATTCGCCGATGCGATGTTCGAGGTCCCCTCATCGGGTGAGAAGACCTTCCATCTGACTGCGCCATATGCAAGGAAGAAACTTGAAGAAGTATGCTGAAAAAGAGAATAGCCATTGCGGCACTGTCGCTGCTCGCGGTCCTGCCCTGCGCCGCATCGAATCCCCTCTACATCTATAGCCGGGCTCCACTTAACGGTTCTTCATTCACTGAACTTCCGCTCGGAGCCATACATCCGGACGGATGGCTGCTCGACCAGCTCCAGCGTCAGGCGTCGGGGCTGACCGGCCATCTTGATGAAGTATATGCCTCCGTAGTAGGCCCGGACAATGCCTGGATCGGCGGAGAAGGCGACACATGGGAGAGGGGACCATACTGGATAGATGGCCTGCTTCCACTTGCCTATATACTTGATGACCAGGAACTTAAAGATAAGGCTTTGGTGTGGGTGGAGGCGATGCTCTCCTCACAGACCGATGACGGATACTTTGGACCCGCTAAGGACAATCCTCCCAAGTTCGGCCTTCAGACTGACAATTCCCACGATTGGTGGCCCAAGATGGTTGCCCTAAAAGTGCTGAAGCAATACTATATGGCAACCGCTGACGAGCGGGTGGTTCCTTTTCTTCTGAATTATTTCCGTTACCAGAAGGATCACCTTGGCGAGACACCGCTCGGACACTGGACTTTCTGGGGCGAGCAGAGAGGTGGAGACAACCTGGAGGTCGTCTTGTGGCTGTATGACGTCACAGGCGCGGACTTCCTTCTTGAACTGGCGGAACTTATCCATTCACAGACTCTTGACTGGACCGGTATCTTTACCCGCGGGCCGGAGCTCCATACCCAGAATTCCCTTCACTGCGTCAATCTGGCCCAGGGATTCAAGGAGCCGGTCGTCTACTGGAGGCTTTCCGGCAACCGTGAGAATCTGGATGCCCCGGCTAAAGCCGTGTCCATGATACGCCAGACCATTGGCCTTCCGACCGGCCTCTGGGCGGGGGACGAATTGCTCCGTTTCGGCGTGCCTACCGCCGGGTCGGAGTTCTGCACCTGCGTGGAAATGATGTTCTCGCTGGAAGAGATGCTCCGGATCACAGCGAACCCTGCATGGGCCGATTATCTCGAAAGGGTGGCGTTCAACGCCCTTCCTACCCAGGCCGACGACGAATTCAGGAACCGCCAGTACTTCCAGCAGACAAACCAGGTGGAGTGTACCCGTAAGTGGAGGGATTTCGTCACGTCCCACGGGAAGGATGACGTCGTGTTCGGCGTACTTAACGGATATCCCTGCTGCACATGCAACATGCATCAGGGGTGGCCAAAGTTCACCCAGAACCTTTGGTATGCAAGCCATGACGGCGGTGCGGCGGCTTTTGTCTATTCTCCCTGCCGCGCAGAAGTATCTGTAGCGGGGGATGTAGAAGCCGTACTTACCGAGAAGACAGGCTATCCCTTCAGTGGAAATATCTCAATATCAATTGATTATAAAGGGAGGAAGGTAAAGTCTGCTTCCTTCCCTCTGTGGTTCCGGATACCCTCTTGGTGCACTGCTCCGTCGGCTATGGTCAACGGAGTCCCTGTGTCCGCCGACCTCTCGGCCGGCTCTCTTGGGAGGATTGAAAGGGAATGGAAGAAAGGGGATGTGCTCACCTTGGAGTTCCCGATGGAAGTCTATACTGAACGCTGGTACGACCTAGCGGGCGTGGTGCTCCGCGGACCGCTCATTTATGCGTTGAAGATGAATGAGAATTGGGGCGTGGACGGAGACTGCCGTACCGTAACCTCCGATGCACCCTGGGACTGGTGCCTCCGGTGGATCGACGTTCATCCGGACCATTGCCGTGAATCTTTCAGGGTAGTTGACCGGGGGGTAGGCGATGCTTATCCATGGAATACCGAGAATGCTCCTGTATCCCTTTTCGTCAAGGCGAACAAACTTCTCGACTGGACCTTGTACCGTGGCCAGGCCGGCCACGTGGCTTATTCCAGCCAGCAGAAAGACGACATAGGGGAGCAGTCCGAAATAGAACTGATCCCCTATGGCTGTACTACTCTGAGAATCGCGGAATTCCCGGTAAGATAATTACTTACAGGTAATCTTCGAAATACATTGTCACCTTGTCCATCAGGTGCACCCTGTCCTTGCCGAAAACGTTGTGCTCGGCGAGGGGATAGGGGAAGTAGTCCAGTTGGACATTGTTTGATATGCAGGCGCTTACGAAACTGAGACTGTGTTCCCAGACGACCGTATTGTCGATGGCTCCCTGGCAGATAAGAAGCTTGCCCTTGAGATTCGGGGCTTTGCCAATGAGTGAAGTCTCGGCGAATCCTTCGGGATTGGTTTCCTCGGTGTCCATATAGCGCTCTCCGTACATTATCTCATACCATTTCCAGTCGATCACCGGGCCTCCGGCGACCCCGACCTTGAAAGTTTCGGGATAATTCGTCATAAGCGATATCGTCATGAAGCCGCCGTAACTCCAGCCATGGACGCCGATCCTGTCTGCATCTACCCAGGGCTGCCTTTTCAGCATCGCAATGCCCATCATCTGGTCGGCCATCTCGGCCTGCCCGCATCGGCGGTTTATGGCTTTCTCGAAGTCGGCTCCACGGTTCTGGGTACCCCGGTTGTCCTGGACATAAACGATATAGCCCTTCTGGGCCATAAGCATCTCCCACATCCTGATCTGGCCCAGCCAGGTGTCCTGAACCATCTGGGAATGCGGCCCGCCGTACACATATACCACCACCGGGTACTTCTTGGAAGGGTCGAAACCGAGCGGCTTGATCAACCGGTAGTAATTGTCGAACAGGCCGTCGGCGCTGGGTACGGTTCCAAAGTCAACCTCGCAGCATGCCCTGCCTTCAAGCGGATCTGCCGCCTCCAGAAGGACCTTCTCTTTCTGTTTCGGGGAAGTGGGCCTCAGGACTACCTTGCGCGGCAGGTTTAAGTTGCTGTAAGAATCTATGAACCAAGTAGATGACTCGTTCATTGATATGTTATGCCACCCCCTTTCGAAAGTCAGTCTTTCCGGGGAGGATACCTTGGCGGCGATCACGGCACTTTTACGGGAGCGCCTTGGAAACTGCAACTTGATGCGGAACAGATGGTTCTCGACCGGTGAAACCTCAGCGCTGGTATAATAGACATAAGTGCCGTCGTTTGAGATATATTCCACATCGGCGTCGGTACAGGTGAGGCGTCGGATATTTCCTTCCGTATCTGCAAGATAGAGGTTGCGGTATCCGTCCCTGTTGTCGGTCCTGTAAAGGAAGACGTCGTTGTGCCCTTCAATGAAATAGAGAGGGTCCAAAGGCTCGATCCAGCAGGGATCATCTTCCGTCAGGATAGTCCTTATGAAAGAACCGTCGGAGGCATCGTACTGGTTCAGCTTCATATGGTGCTGGCTCCGGTCCACGACCTGGATGAAAATGTACTTCGAATCTGGAGACCATGTGATGTTCGTCAGGTATCGGTCCTCTCCGAAGTCGTCCACGTCCATCCACACGGTTTCGGCTCCGAAGAACCTGAATACGCCGAGCGTAATCTTCTCCGAGGTCATTCCGTTCATCGGGTACTTGATGTTCTTAAGATCTCCTGTCCTTGTGGTTATGTCAAGCAGCGGGAAATCAGTCACCTGCGATTCGTCTTTCCGGTAGAAGGCAAGCTTCGTACAGTCCGGAGAGAGGAAGGTGCCGCCGTTTATGCCGAACTCGTTCCTGCTGACGGAAGTCCCGTAAACTATGCCTTCCCTTTCCGGTACGGCAACGGTGTAGGTGTCGTCTCCGAAAGCGACATACAGTCCGCCGTCCCTTGGAATCACCCTCGGACGGGCAGGTTTCTCGGCTCCTGCATCACCGGGAAGGGTCTCTTCTTTCCATGAGTCTCCTTCACGGTACGAATAGGTGAGGGGACCGGTCCAGCGGCAATAGTTGTTCTCAGGGTAGACGTCCCGGCTCAAAATGACATCTTCCATGGACAGGAGTTTTCCGGAAGGGTCTCCTGCGGGATGGATGTCGATAATGCCTTCCTGCGCGGTGCATATCCCGTAAACCAGGAAAAGCGTAAGTATCAATGCATTACGTTTCATCTTGGAGAGATTTATCAAAGGAACAGGCCATCCTCCGGCAACTGGGAATAACCGCTGCCGGGTTCTTCATTCTGGATTGAGCCGATCCTGTCGACTATGCACTTCTGGTAGCCCCTCCATGGCAGCGCTCCGAAATACTTCTTGTAATGCAGTTCGACCCTTTTCCCGGTGCAATGGGAAAGCGTATCTGCGAGCGCCTTGTCTGAAACAGAAAACTCGAAATAATTAGACTGGACGGTAGCGCCGGACTGCCTGGACTTGTTGCCGTATCCCGTCAGGATCATTATGCCCTCGTAGGTTTTGAAAACGTATCCTGTCTTGGCGAATTTGTTCAGTTCACCTGTCTGAAATCCGTCACTGAAGACAAAGAAGAACCTGAAATAAATGAATGCGGCTAGTGCAAGGGTCAGGATGATGCCTGTCCACCACGCGATTTTACTGATGGTTTTCATATTTGAAAGAGATTATTTGCCGTAATACTTGTAAAAGAGTGAGATCGATTCGATGCCGGCGAAGAACTGGCTGAGAAGGTAGCTCTCATTGGGGGAGTGTATGGTGTCCCTTTCCAGTCCGAAGCCCATAAGGAGCGGGTCGGCGCCGAGTTCCCTCTGCATTACCGCAAGGATCGCGATGCTGCCTCCTCCGCGGCTCGGAACCGGTTCTATGCCGTATACTTCCTGCATTGCCCTTGATGCCGCCCTGTATGCCGGCGAGGATATGGGGATAAGGAAGCCGTCTCCTCCTTCACAAGGAGTGACGTCCACCTTGACGTATGGCGGAGCGATGGATTTGATGTGATCAACGAAAAGTTTCGAAATCTTCCCGCTGGTCTGGTTCGGGACAAGTCTCATGGAGACTTTGGCGTGGGCCGTGGAAGGAAGGACCGTCTTTGCCCCTTCTCCGGTGTATCCGCCCCATATGCCGCAGACGTCGAGACACGGCCGGATGCCGGTCCGTTCGAGTGTGGTATACCCCTTTTCGCCTTTGACTTCCTGTATGTCAAGGAATTGCTTGTATTCATCCAAGTCGAACGGGGCCCTTGCCAGCATGGCGCGGTCTTCGGCCGAAAGCTCGGTAACGTCATCGTAGAATCCTTTGACCGTGACTCTGCCGTCCTTGTCGATGAGGGAAGATATGATATCGCAAAGGACATTGATCGGATTGGCCACCGCTCCTCCGTAATGTCCGGAATGCAGGTCCTTGTTGGGACCGGTAACGGTAAGGTCGAAGTAGGCGAGGCCCCTCATTCCGCAGTTGATGGAAGGAACCTTGTCGGAAATCATCGTGGTATCGGAGACCAGTATCACATCGGACGAGAGAAGGTCCTTGTGCCCTTTTATCCACTCGGGAAGCGACGGGCTGCCGATTTCTTCCTCGCCTTCGAATATGAATTTGACATTATGCTTCAGAAGCCCCTCTGAGACAAGGTATTCGAAAGCCTTGAGGTGCATGAAGAGCTGGCCTTTGTCATCGTTGGCGCCTCGTCCCCAGATGGCTCCGTCGTGGATTTCAGGTTCGAAAGGGTCGGAATTCCACTTGTCCAGAGGCTCGGGGGGCTGTACGTCGTAGTGGCCATAGACAAGTACCGTACCGGCGGACGGGTCCGTCATCCTTTCGCCGTAAACGACCGGATTTCCATCGGTCGGCATGACTTCAGCCTTGACGGCTCCGGCTTCCAGCAGGAGATCGCGCAGCCTTTCGGCGCAGCGCACCATGTCTGCCTTGTTCTCTTTCTTGGCGCTGATCGAAGGTATCCTCAGCAGCGAGAACAATTCGTCATACCACCTTTCCAGATTCCTTTCTGTGTATTGCTTGATATCCATAGATGTCATATATTAGCTAAAAGACAAATATACGGAAAGTGTTTGTGATTATGTGCACTATTGGACTTTCTTTGTCGAGAGGTTCCCATTGTCGTCAATGGTAAGACTGAACAGGTTTCCGCCGGGAGATGATATGAATAACTTGTCCACTACCAGCCCTCCTTGGACATTCACGTGTTTCCCGTTGTCTGTCCGGAGATTCATCTCTCCGTTGCAGAGCACTTCTATGGGGATGAAAGACAGGCAGGGATCGGCATCCTTGAGGGTCCTGATCACACGAAAGTCCGTGTCCTGGTCATCTTCGGTGAAGGCGTTGCCGATTTCTATGTAAAGCGTGTTGGGAATATATCCTCCGGGCTGGATGGCCTGGTTCCTGGAATAGCCTACGGCACCCCTTTCAGTAAAGTCGGCATCCATAAATGCTATGGCGGCATTGCCGTATATCTCGGCGTTGTGACTTAGGTTGCGTAGAGACAACACATTGTCAGTGAATACATCGCCATTCTCCGGGACGGTGATTTCCATCATCTCCCTCACCATCTTTTCGGTGGACATGGGATTGTTGGAAGGAACGTGGACGATGCTGGACGCGGGCACTTTTTCGCCGCAACTGCACAGTGCGATGGCAGCGCAGACAAGGATCAAAGATCTTTTCATAATGGTAGAAATGCTCTTGTTACAAGAACAAATATAGCAAACACTTTTGAATAATGCCATCTTAGGTTACAGGGCCTGAGGTCCTCAGGGACACAGACCGGGTCATCGTCCCCCGTATAAAAAAAGAAGCACGCCGAATCTTTCGGCATGCTTCTTTTGAACCTGCGGAAGGTGTTTACTTCCTTCTGCTCTTGTATCTCTGATAGAACTGGTCAACACGGCCGGCGGTATCGACGAGCTTGACTTTGCCGGTGTAGAAGGGATGAGAAGTGTTGGAAATCTCAAGCTTCACGAGCGGGTACTCGACTCCGTCGACAACGAGCGTCTCCTTGGTGGTGGCGCAGGAACGGGTGACGAACACCGTGTCGTTTGACATATCCTTGAAAGCTACAAGACGGTAGGTTTCGGGATGGATTCCTTTTTTCATTGCAATGATAAATTAGTTGTTGTTAACAATTGGACGGCAAAGATACGAATCTTTTTCGGTACCGCAAAATTTTCCGTCAGTTTATTTCATCCGGTATGGCTGATCGTCGTACAGGGTGAACTTCTTCGCCTTCCGTATCCACTTCTGCTCTTCTGTCTTGACGTGCTCGCGGACTATGTCGAAGGAAATGCCGCCTTTTATGTATTCCGCCATCACCGGGTCCGCCAGTTTGAGGAACAGGTTGTCGGAGACTTCGAACTCGGGGTAGATATCCTTGAAATACCGTATCAGTTCTACCGTATGCAGGAGACTGTGGTAGTTCTCACCGGGAAGCAGCATTATCTGGTATCCGAAGCAGCGCCGGCCGGCATACTGTCCTGCGGCAGGAGTGAACGAGCACGGCCTGGTAACGGCGCCTGCCGCCGGAGGAAGGACATCCATGCTGCTCGGCTTAAGGAAAGGTGCGCCGATGTACTCGTATGGCCTGGCGGTGCCGATTCCCGGAGAAATGTTGGTATTGTTCCACAGGGCTCCTCCGCTGTACATCAGTGCTGTAAAGAATCCCGGAATGTCGGATGCCGGGGCTATCGTCCAGGGCATGAACTGCCTCGAAGATACCATGGCCGAGATTATGTGCAGGGCGAACTTCGCACCTATCTCATTGTAATACAGATTGCAGAGTTCGCCGAGTGTGAGCCCGTGCCGATGGGCGACCCTCGGAACGTTCATTTCGCATGCGACTGCCGGAATGCTGCCTTCCACGACCCTGCCGGCAGGGTTTATGTGGTCCACTATGTACAGGGCTGGGGCGTCGTCACCGAGAAGCATCAATACATCCATCAGGCTCATAACGTCCTTGGTATAGTTGAAATACCTTGACCCGACGTCCTGGATTTCTACCACTATGGCGTCAAGTCTGGAGATGGCTGCAGCGTCGAATTCGATATGGTTGGTACCGGGGCAGAGTTCAGCTTCACGGGGAGAGAAAACCACTTCCAGGTTCCCCCGGAGGCGGAAAATGTCCCAGAGCCATTGCCCGCGGGAACTGTCCCAGCAGTTCTGGGTGCAGAAACAGCCGACTTTCCCTTCTGTAAGGGCCTTGTCCAGCTGGTCTTCGATGGGTGTCGTCCTGAACGAAAACATTGATTATCTTGAGATTATTTCGTTTGCGATTGACTTCACCCTTTCGGCCAGGCCTTCGGCTTCGGCTGCGGTCGGAGCCTCCGCATAGATGCGGATGATGGGTTCGGTGTTGGAACGGCGTAGATGGACCCAGCTCCGGGTGTCGGGGAACGATATCTTCACTCCGTCGCGCGTGTCCTTCCCTGCATCCGGGAAAGCGTCTTGGAGTGAATCCAATATCTTGTCTATCAAGGCTTTGTCGGATAGCTGGATCTTATTCTTGGCTATGGTATACTGAGGATATGAGGCCTTCAGGGCGGATACGCTAACCTTCTTATGGGCAAGGTTGGACAGGAACAGGGCTATTCCGACCATTGCGTCCCTTCCGGAGTGGAGAGCGGGATATATGACCCCTCCGTTCCCTTCACCGCCTATAAGGGCTCCTTTCTCGTGCATCATCGTGGTGACGTTGACTTCGCCGACGGCGCTTGAGAAATATGTGCCTCCGTGGGCTTCCGTGACATCTTTCAAAGCCCTCGAAGAGGACATGTTCGACACGGTTACAATCGGTTTCCCTTCCTTTTCTGCGATCGAACACAGATAGTCGGCGACGCTGACGAGGGTGTACTCTTCAACGAATGGTTCTCCATTCTCGCATATGAAAGCCAGCCTGTCAACGTCCGGATCGACTGATATCCCTACGTCTGCACCTTCCCTGACTACGGCCTCGGAGAGATCCTTGAGATTGGAGGGAAGGGGTTCGGGATTGTGGGCGAAAATGCCTGTAGGATTGCAGTTGAGAGGTATGAATCGTACGCCGAGGCGGTCCAGCAGTCTCGGTACGATAATACCTCCCACGGAGTTGATGGCATCCACAACGGCCGTGAAGCCGGCAGCCTTTATCGCTTCTGTATCAACTGCTTCCAGAGACAGTACCGCATCTATGTGGCGGTCTGTGAAATCTTCTTCCACAATGGAGCCAATCTCCCCGGCCGAGACGAAAGAAAAGTCTTCCGCCTCAGCGCAGTTCAGCACTTCTGCACCCTCCTCTGCAGTCAGGAATTCGCCTTTGTCATTGAGAAGCTTGAGCGCGTTCCACTCTCCGGGATTGTGCGAAGCGGTGATGATTATGCCTCCGTCGGCTTCCGACATCAGCACTGCCATCTCGGTAGTAGGAGTGGAGGCGAATCCGCATTTGACAACGTCAGCGCCTGACGCGGCTATGGTTCCGACCACGATGTTTTCGACCATCTCTCCGGAAACCCTGGCGTCCTTGCCGACGACGATCTTGTATCTTTCTCCGTTCGGGCGAGGTTTCCTTACTGGCAGGGTGCGGCAGTACGCCGCGGTGAATTTTACTATATCAACTGGTGTCAGGCCTTCTCCTGCGGGCCCTCCGACGGTGCCGCGGATGCCTGAAATGGATTTGATGAGAGTCATACGGGAATACTGTTCATATTTTCACAAAATTATGAAAAAAATATCAAAACAGATGCTAAATTTGCAGCCCTGAAAAGCAGTATTATAATATGCAGGCAATAGTTACGGTTTTACTTCTGGTTCTGTCGAACGTGTTTATGACCTTCGCCTGGTATGGTCACCTGAAACTCCAGCAGATGAACATATCAACCGGATGGCCTCTGATCCTTGTCATCCTTTTTTCATGGGGGATCGCATTCTTCGAGTATTGTGCCCAGGTCCCGGCCAACAGGATCGGATTTGCCGGTAACGGCGGTCCGTTTACACTGGTGCAGCTCAAAATTATCCAGGAGGTCGTTTCCCTTACGGTTTTTACCCTTGTGGCGACTCTGCTTTTCAAGGGTGAGGTATTGCACTGGAACCATTTCGCCGCTTTTGCGTGCCTTATCCTGGCGGTCTTCTTCGCCTTCCTCAAGTAGCGGATTATCTGTAAGTTGGGCGGATTTTTTCCAAAAATGCGAAGAAAAATTTGCAGGTTGTCAGAAAATCCGTATCTTTGCATTCCAAACCGATATCTGCTGGGTTCGTATAACGGTTAGTACTCGAGATTCTCAATCTCGCAATAGGAGTTCGATTCTCCTACCCAGTACCAAAAGCACCGACTGGAAACTGCCGGTGCTTTTATTTGTATCCAATTGGTCTTCAGATAGTCAGCTAGAACGATGGACGGCGGAATATCCATTCCGGACGGGTGGTCGGCTCTCCTTTATGATTCACGAAGGTCAGCCGTCCGCCGATATCCTTGAGCTCCATCAGCATCATCGGCCTGGGGTGGTAATCCCCGCGGCGCGGAATCAGGCCGACGCAGTGGGTGTGCATCACCATGTACATCTTTCCGTCTTTGTCGGTAATGATTTCTCCGTTGTGGCCGGCTCCGTTGAGGAGGTTGTCGGAACGGTCGGATTTCAGGACAGGTACGGGCTCGCTCCAGTTGCCGTCGAGCCGGTCGGAAACGGACAGGCAGAGGGTATAGTCTGCGGAGTTGAAGTGGCCTCTGGAGCAATAGAAATAGTACAGTCCGCCGTATTTGTACAGATAACCTCCCTCATAGTCACGGGTGATGTAATGTGCCTTGCTTCCGCGGCGGTAACTCAGGCCGTCCTTGGAGAGTTCCCGGACGAAATTGCCTTTGCTGTTCACGTCTCCCCAGACGAGGTAATGGCGGCCGTCGTCATCCCTGAAATACTGTCCGTCCTGCGGTGTGGGATGTTCGGGGGTGCCGACATTCAGGGTGTTGGCCCAGCGGAACTCCCCGTCTATGCTGTCGGCTACGCATACCACCTGCCTGTCGTTCTCCATAGAGACGAAAAGAGTGAGGTAGACAACCACCTTTCCATTGATGAGGGCAGGGCTGGGCGCCCAGTAATTGATGCGGCCCTTGGCTCCGGTCTTCATAGGGTCTTTCTTCCCGTCTCCATAGGGATCGTCAGGGGAAGGGCCGGGGAACATATTGCGGTAGAATTCCCATTTGCAAAGGTCGCGGCTTCGGTATATGCGTACTGGATAGCCGGTGGCGAAGCAGTAGAACCAGTCGCCAATCTGGACTACTGACGGATCAGGACAGTCGAAATCGGTTACTGGATTAAGGGCTAAATCATTGTTTTCAAGTGATTTACGTGAGGAGAGAAGATATGGCTCTGCATCCTGGAAGCTGTCGGGGACAGCGGAATCCTGACCGAGGCGTACGGGTTCTCCTGTGTGGCTGCTTCGTACGGCGGCTGACAGGATCTCAACTACTGTAAGGTTGTTTTCAAGTGAGGACAGGTCGGTCGGACCGACTGTAATTTCACCGCGGACCGCAGCTGCAAAATAATGGAAGGGATTGTCATACGGAGCGGACAGGGCGGGGGCGTCGGTCCATGGCTTCCCGGGCGCATCGGAAAACTTGGTCGGATTGGCCTGGTACAGGAAACTGTCCTTTCCATATACATACATGTCTTTGCGGTTGTAGGGCCAGCACCAGGATGCGTTTATCTCGACGGTAGTCCCGGGATAGTCCAGAACGATCGTAGCGTCGTCGTCAACCTTGGGATAGACATCCGGCTTGTTTCTCTGGAGCACTGAATATACACGGTCCGGTTTCCGGCCTCCCATCAGCCAGGTGGCAAGATTGGCGCCATAGCAGCCGAAATCCATCACGGCTCCGCCTCCGTTGAGTACAGGGTCTGTCAGCCAGTCCAGGAACTTCTGGCTGCAGCCTATTTCAACCGGGCCCTGATGTCCGTCATATACTTCTATCCGGTAGATGGGTCCGAGAGCGCCTTCATCTACCTTTTGCTTGACGTAATGATTTGAGGAATACCATGTTGTCTCGTAGTTCGTTAGCAGCAGGATTCCGTACTTGCGGGCCAGTGCCGCCATCCTGAGGGCCTCCCTGTAGGTTGTGGCGAGGGGCTTTTCAACCATTACGTGGATGCCACGGGGAGCGCAGGCCTCGACTACTGCAAGATGCTCCTTGATGGAACCGTATGCCACTACGGCCTCGGGTTTGGTCTCGTCCAGCATCTTTTCCAGATCGGAGTAGAAGATGTTTTCCGGAAGCCTGCGGCTCAGGGCGTTGGCATGGAGGTAGCGGCTGTCCTGCTCCCAGACGCCGACGACATTGATGTCTCCCTGCCTGAGCTGTGACACGACACCGTTCAGGTGGTCGTGTGTGACACCTGCAACCGCAATGCGGAAAGGCTCTGCCGCACGTGCGTGGACAAAGAAGAATGCGAGTAAACATGAAAAGACAAGCAATCTTTTGAAAATGAGTCTGTTCATAATTCAGAATGGGTTAATATGGCTATTTCAACATTTTGAGAATCTGCGATTCAGTCGCCTCCGGGGCAACTTTCGATATGTGTGAGACCAGGATTTCCAGGGATTCGGCAGGGGAGTGGTCCACCTCGAACGGGACGCCCTTTGCCTTGAATGGCCCGAAGTCCATGCCTTCCGAGGCGAACAGCGTGTCGGGAGGGCAGAAGGATGAAGTCTGCCAGCCGTTGTAGTGAAGGTCGGCGCCGCGGTATACCCGGGCGATGTCTCCGGTGACAAGCCTGGTCTGCATCTGAAGCCTTGTGACTATGCCGTCGGCAATGCTTTTCTTCACACCCAGAAGTTGCCTGATATCCTTGATTCCTGCACTTCCGTCGCGGTTTACCAGATCCAATACCTTCCGTTGGATTTCATTGGGCTGGTACGCCGGCAAGGACCTTCTCCAGTTGGCAAGTTCCCTGTACAGGGGGACGGTCGCAAAGGACGCCTTTCCTCCCCAAAGGAATTTTCCATAGGCTATATCACCGCTCCTTACACATTCTATCTTCCAGTCCCAAGGCCCAAGTTCACCTTCGTCGAACCAGAATTCACCTGGTGTCATCTCTTCTATCGAGTACCCGTGGATGGGGTTCTCGAAAAACGGGATGATACCGAGCTCCATGATAGTCCGGTACATTGATTCGGCGTTTTTTACGCGTGGTGCCTTGGGGTTGCCTGCGTGAGTGCCAATCGACATTGTTTCAGATACTTATTTTTCTTTATAGATCCTGAGCAGTTCAAAGAATGAGGGCGCGTCAAGATACACGATGTCATCGCTCTGTCTTTCAAGTTCCTCTATAACCTGTCTGTACCAGGACGGCTTGGCAAGGACGACCCTGCACCAGTGGAAACGGCGTCCTGTCTTCCGTTCTTCCTTGATCTGGGCTATCAGGCTTGCCGCGGCATCTTCGGCAGACATGGATGCATCGACGTTCACGCTGCCTGTTGTCATGACTGGCATGCCTTTATGCAGGGAAATTGGGCTGGAGGCCTTCTGGGGGACGATTCCGTTCGGACTGAATGAAGCATAGGCATCCAGGTTGGCGCTGTTCATCTGGACAGAATAATTGTCTATGATAAAACCGCTTACGGTCATTCCCCATTTCGAGTAGAACTTCGAGCAATGCTTCTTCCAGGCATTGATTCCGGAAGGAAGGCCGCTCGCCCTTGGCGTCTGGAGCTCTCCTGGGTTTATGTATCCGGCACCGCTGTCGGCTGCTACGAAATAGTCGTTTGCAGAACGCGTGCTGTAGAAGTAGTGCATGACCTGTGGAGCGCGGAGACTCAGGGCTGGGCCGACGGCCCACATGATCGGGACGGACCCCCTTGCCGGATCGTCCCAGATGTCATACGCTCTCTGGTAAATCCAGGATGATGCATCGTAGTCGCCGGCGTAGAATATGAAATAGTCCCGTTTTCCATTGTCGAAATCGACTTTTCCGTCGCTTCCTACGAAGCCTCGCTTTTTAAGTATGTCACGGGTTGTCCATTTCTGCGTGTATTCGTCCCTGAGCGGGAAATGCTGCCAGAACGATGCGTTCGCCATAACTCCGTAGGCGATGGCGTCGGCGTCCATGCAGGCGTTGTATCCGCTGATTATAAGGGTGTACTGCGCTTCTGTAGAACCTTCATGATGGAGACCTCCCGTGCCGTTGAATGAAGAGTACTTGTGAGCCCATGAAGGAAAGCCTCCGATATAGCAGAACTCATCGGCGCTCCTGGCTTTGTAAGCTTCCAGAAGAAGGTCTTTCAATGTATTGAGGTCTGTACCTACCGGCTGTGAAGGATCGTCGGTGGCTGCTTCGTCCCCCCAGGGGGAAAGGTCGAAGAAAAATGCTTTCTTGCTGACGAAGAAGTCGTGGTTGGTAAGGCAGTGGTGGCTGCGCCGGGCCTTATGGGTACAGGTCCGCCAGAATTGGTCGATATAGTACGCGCCCCATCGGGTATCACACTTGCCTTTTTTAATGTAATTATCTATGAACCAGTAATATGCATCGCATTTTGCAGAGCCTGTGGAAGTAC
>JAEEGL012237188.1_pt1 | contig 47761 bp, 36 predicted proteins | sample 9134231 | NCBI WGS metagenome assembly JAEEGL01 (sample SAMN16246548, study PRJNA631951) | gut metagenome | biome: gut microbiome; feature: rumen; material: fiber-attached | host: Bos | place: Iran: Karaj | collected 2018-10 | reverse complement strand
ATACGATCAAAACCGTCATAAAAAAAATCTGGCGTGAACCCCTCTGCCGGCTCATGAATCTGCAACAAATAGTCCTTTCCCACACGATAGGTCAGATTCTCATTGTGTCTCAGCAATTCTATTTCCGACGCATTGATATTGTAATTGGCTAACGCCTCCTGTATGCAGTCGTGCTCCATAATTAACCCCTCCACTTATGATCTCTGTCTGTCTTCCATCTTCACATTCAGTTTCACATAAGAATCTGCTTTTCAGTTGCTCACACGCTCAAGGAGCACGCAGCTTTCCACATGCCCCACCTGCGGGAAAAGATCCGTACAGGCTGCTTTTTTCACCCTGTATCCCGCCTTTTGAATTACTTCGAGGTCTCGTGCAAGGCTTGTTGCTTTACAGGAGATATACACGATATTCTGTACGCCAAAAGCTAAGATTTTTGGAAGCGCCTTAGGATTGATGCCCTCTCTCGGAGGATCGAGGATAATGATATCCGGCTTTTCTTTAAGGCGGTCTATTGCCTTTAGTACATCATCCGCGATAAAGTCGCAATTAGAAAGCCCGTTGAGTCCGGCGTTGTACTTTGCGGCCTCCACAGCCTCGGGAACTATCTCAACGCCCGTAACATGCTTTGCGACGGGAGCGAGCAGCTGTGCGATCGTACCCGTGCCGCTGTAAAGGTCGAATATCACCTTATCCTTTGTCTCGCCGACATATTCGCGCGTCTTTGCGTACAAAAGCTCTGCTCCCTGCGAATTTGTCTGGAAGAACGAGAATGCGGTTATCCTGAATCTTAGCCCCAGAAGCTCCTCATAAATATGATCTTCGCCAAAAAGCAGGTCCGTACAGTCGTTCACGATGGCGTCGGCCCAGGCATCGCTTATGGTATGAAGAATGGAATCCGGTGCTTTCGGAAGCGCATTCAAACGCTTTACAAGCTCATTAAGGAATTCACCTTCGTTTGCCGGTGCCTGCGAGGATGTTACGAGATCTACCATGAGCATGTCCGTGAAATATGTTCTGCGGATCATCAGATGCCTCAGATACCCCTCATGCGTGTTGCGGTGGTAAAAGTCATACCCGAATTCTCTTGCGAGCTCTATGACGCATCTGCGGACGCTGCGCACCGCTTCGTCCACAAGTCTGCATTCCTCTGTGTCTATGATGTCATAGAAGCTGTTCTTCCGGTGGAACCCGAGTGTAAGCGGCCCGTCTTTCTCTGCGTTTCCGAAGGCAAATTCGACCTTGTTCCTGTACTCGAAGGCCTTCGGGCTTGCAAGCACGCCTTCCCATTCGAAAGGCGCGGTTGTTGCGTTGTCGAGAAGTTCCTTTATCTGCGCGGCTTTTCTTTTAACCTGCGTCTCATAGGGCAGCGTCTGGAGCCTGCAGGAACCGCACTCGCCAAAATGCGGGCATAGCGGCCTTTCGGTCTCGAGCGGGGACGGCTTTACAACACGCTTCTTCTCGCCCTCGGACAGTCTTTCCCGCCTGTGTTTCAGCCGAAATTCCACTTCCTGCCCCTCTATGCAGTCCTTTACCGCCACACGCTCACCGTCGATCTCTATTATCCCTTTATCCATAAAAACAGCCTTTGTGACCGTTCCTGTATAAAACTCACCTTTTTTCATAAAAAATCCTCTTTCCAAGTATCCCGGCAAAGCATCCCAAAGATGCCTGCCGGCCGAATGCCCGTATATTTCGCGATTTCCCGCGTCTGTTCAATCATATCACATTGTCTTCAAAAAATCGAGACGGATATTTGCATGCCTTCATAATCGAGTAGGCTGACTCCTACTCGATTCGACGGGTCATCTCGCGTACGAAGTCCGCTCAATGACCGTTCACTCAGCCCTCGTCCAGCAAGCGAGCTTGCTGCCGAGGGCATTCGCTTATCGCACAAATGAAGAAGGCGGCTGTTTGCCGCCTTCTTCGGGAGTGGGTTCTATAATGAGTTGATATTAAGCTGTAACCTGGTTTTCGTCAACAAACTTCCTGATGTTCGATACATTGACGATCTTTTCCGCTTTGCCGTTCTTTACGGCAACAAGCGTCGGAGCCTGCATTATCGAATATTTCTCTGCAAGCGCCGGATTCTCGTCGGCATTGATAAGCTCATATTCGATCTTGCCGTTCATGTATTCCTTTGCGATCTTGCAGTTCGGGCAGGTAGATGTAGTGAAGAGGTAGTAGCCGTCATGCTCGGCAACAGGTGTCTGTTCCTGCGCGCCTGCTTTGCTTTCCTCTGTTGTGCGGTGCGGGTACTTGGCCGCTTCCATGTTGTATTCCTTACGGTTCTTATACTCCTGCGCCTTGCCTTCGTTCCAGTTCTGTACCGGACGGTAGTAGCCTGTTATACGGCTGTAAACTTCCGTCTTCTGGCCGCACTCGGGGCAGATGTACTGCTCGCCGTTTATGTAACCGTGGGTACGGCAGATTGAATATGTAGGCGACATCGTGTAGTAAGGCAGCTTGTAGTTCGATGCGATCGAGCGGACAAGCTTTGCGGCTGCCTGCCAGTCGGGAAGCTTCTCGCCGAGGAAGGCGTGGAATACAGTACCCGAGGTGTAGAGCGTCTGGAGATCGTCCTGGATATCAAGAGCTTCGAAAATATCCTCCGTGAAATCAACGGGAAGATGCGAGCTGTTGGTATAGTAAGGCGTATCGCCGGGCTTGCCTGCGGTCTTGATATCAGGCCAGCGCTTGCGGTCATGCTTTGCAAGACGGTAGCTTGTGGACTCCGCGGGAGTAGCCTCAAGATTGTAAAGATCGCCGTACTTCTCCTGGTAATCGCTAAGCTTCTCACGCATGTGATTGAGCGTTTTCTTGCTGAATTCCTGTGTAGCCGGATCTGTCATATCGTGTCCGAGCCACTTTGCGTTAAGTCCAACCTCGTTCATCCCCACGAGACCGATGGTTGAGAAGTGATTGCTGAAGGTTCCGAGATATCTCTTCGTATAAGGGTAAAGTCCCTCATCAAGAAGCTTTGTGATGACATCTCTCTTTACCTTGAGTGACCTTGCCGCAATATCCATCATCTTGTCGAGGCGTCTGAAGAAATCCTCCTCGTTTGATGCAAGATATGCGATCCTTGGCATGTTAATGGTTACGACCCCAACAGAACCGGTGCTTTCGCCCGAGCCGAAGAAACCGCCTGTTTTCTTTCTGAGCTCACGAAGGTCGAGACGAAGCCTGCAGCACATCGAACGCACATCCGAAGGTTCCATGTCGGAGTTGATGTAGTTCGAGAAGTAAGGTGTGCCGTACTTTGCTGTCATTTCGAACAGGAGACGGTTGTTTTCGGTATCGCTCCAGTCGAAATCCCTTGTGATGGAATATGTAGGGATGGGATACTGGAAACCGCGGCCGTTTGCATCGCCTTCGATCATGATCTCGATGAAGGCCTTGTTGACCATATCCATCTCTTTCTTACAGTCTTTGTACTTGAAATCCACTTCTTTTCCGCCGATGATGCAGTTAAGCTCTGCCATATCGTTGGGAACGGTCCAGTCGAGCGTGATGTTCGAGAAGGGAGCCTGCGTGCCCCAGCGGCTGGGTGTGTTCACACCGTAGATAAAGCACTGGATGCACTGTTTTACTTCGTGGTAGCTTAAGTTGTCTATCTTAACGAACGGAGCAAGATATGTATCGAATGACGAGAAGGCCTGTGCGCCTGCCCATTCATTCTGCATTATTCCAAGGAAGTTGACCATCTGGTTGCAGAGGGTCGAAAGGTGCTTTGCAGGTGAAGAAGTGATCTTTCCGGGGATACCGCCGAGACCCTCTTTGATAAGCTGCTTTAAGGACCAGCCTGCGCAGTAGCCTGTGAGCATCGAAAGGTCGTGGATGTGGATGTCCGCGTTGCGGTGCGCGTTCGCGATCTCGTCGTCATAGATCTCGGAAAGCCAGTAGTTTGCGGTAACTGAACCGGAATTGTGAAGTATGAGGCCGCCGACGGAATATGTAACGGTAGAATTCTCCTTTACTCTCCAGTCCTCTTCTTTAACATAGCTGTCCACTATTTCCTTGTAGTCAAGGATCGTGGAACGCATGTTACGGATCTTTTCGCGGTTCTTACGGTAAAGGATGTATGCCTTAGCGACATCCGTGTAGCCGCTGCGCTCAAGGACGTGCTCAACACTGTCCTGAACCTCTTCGATGGAAATAGTGCCCGATTCCCTGTTGACCTTCTCCTGGAAGTCCGCTGTTACATTCAGCGCCAGCATATCGGTAATGGTGTTGTCGTAGATCTTATTGGTGGCATCGAAAGCCTTCGCGATGGCATTTGATATCTTTCGTATATCAAATTCGACAACTTCGCCGTCACGCTTGATTACTTTGAGCATTACAAGTCTCCTCCGTGGTATATACTTAATCCCGTGTAAACCCCTTTGATCAAGGACGCACGGTTACCCTATGAGGATATAGTAGCAGACTTAAAAAACGATGTCAACACCAAAACACAAAATATATTATTGTTTTTTAGTCCCAACCACAAGATATTGTGTTCTTGTTACAATTCTAACGACTTTAAAAAATACAGTGAAATCGGGGATTGCGTAATTTCGTCTGATTTGTCAAGACCCAATTCGGACTTTTTTTGGCATACCGACCAGCAAAAACCGCCGTCGATAATGCCGTCGAAAAAGATGAAGTCCTCTGCAGCGGCAACCGTATCGACCCTTGAAGGTTTTCTGTCAAAACCGGTTCCGATAAGCTTTAAGAGACTCTCCTTCCTGCACCAGAGCTTTGTAAGAAGCGCCTGCTTGCCTGCTTCTTCCGCGCCCTCGTACAGCAGCATCTCGCTCCCGCTTAAGAAAAAGCCCTCTCTTCCGGGCCTGATCCTTGCGTTTTTCTCAACATCGGCCCCGGTATTAACATCACCCACAGCGCAAAAACAAAGCCCCTTGCTGTGCGAAATGCTGAAGAAAAGTCTGGGGATCGTTACCTGGTAAGGCTTTCCCCTGTCTGTCCTGCAGATCTTTATGTCGGAGGGCTTTAGGGCCAAACCGGCGATATTGTCGCCGATGCCGGCGTCCACCATGTTCTGTTCTCCTGTAAACCCGGAGCTTTCAAGTGTCCTTATGAGCGACACCCTCGCAAGAGCCTCGGAGACAACACATTCCCTGAATCTTTCCCTGTTTTTTAAACGCAAGGCAAAAAGCCTGCGTTCCTCACTGATGTGAGGAAGCAGGCTTTGAATATCATCATCATTATACAGATTTAAGTCGGTATAATATGCCTTTAACATAGTTCCTTATTCGGGCTTCTTTGCACCGCAGGATGCGCAGAAAGGTGTTGTGTTCTCTGCGCCGCATGCGCACTTCCAGGAAGCGGGTTCAGGCTTCTTTGCACCGCAGGATGCACAGAAAGGTGTGGTGTTCTCTGCACCGCATGCGCACTTCCATGCGCCGGCGGGAGCGGGCTTCTTGGCGCCGCAGGACGAGCAGAAAGGTGTTGTGTTTACTGCGCCGCATGCGCACTTCCAGCTGTCTGCTGCGGGAGCCGCGGGCTGCTGTGCTGCTGCTGTCTGGTAGAGAGCGTTTGCGTTAACGCCGCCTGCTGTCTGAGCATAGTTGAGGCCGATGAAGCCTGTCATAGCACCGTTTGCGTTGTTTGCCGCGTCAACCATAGCGGTCTGCTGAGCATCAACGAGACCTGCTGCGCCCATTGAAGGATCTTTGTAAACAGCCTTCCTCTGAAGGTCTGTGATCATCTTCTGGTTCTCTTCGGAAGTTGTTGCGCTTGTAACACCGAAGAAGTCGATCTCGAGACCGTACTTGTCGGTCCACTTCGGCTTAAGCACTTCGCGGAGGGCGTCGCCGATCTGCTCGTTGTAAGCAGGAAGTTCGGAATAACGGATGCCCTGAGCGGAGATCTTTGCAAGTGCGGGAGAAAGTGCGTTGAGCACTTCTGCCTTGAGCTGTGCGTCGATCTGGCTTCTCTTGTATTCGCCTTCAACGTTGCCGGCGATGTTCTTGTAGAAGAGCATCGGGTCGGTCATCTTGTAGCTGTATTCGCCGTGTACCGAGATAGAGAACTCGATATCAAGGTTAAGGTTCCTGTCGATGAAACGGAACGGTACGGGATTGGGTGTGCCGTACTTGTTGTCAAGGATAGCCTTTGTGTTGAAGAAATAGATCCTCTGATCCTTGCCGGTGTCGCCGCCGTAGGTGAAACGCTTGCCGAGAACCTTGAAGGTCTCAAGAAGCGAAGTACCGAGCTTACCGGTAAAGATAGAAGGTTCCGTTGATGTGTCATAGATGAATTCGCCGGGCTCTGCGCAGAAATCCACGATTGCGCCCTGCTCTACGATGATCATTGCCTGACCTTCGTTAACTGCGATCGTCGAACCGTTGGAAATGATATTGTCCGAACCCTTTGTGTTCGAAGAATTCTTTCCCACACGCTTCTGACCTTTAACCATAAGTGTGTTGCCATCAAGTGAGTCACAGTAGAAGAACTCTTTCCACTGATCGGCCAAAACTGATCCGGCCGAAGCTAATGCTGCCTGAATTAAACCCATTACTTTATCTCCTTCTTAAATAAGTCTTCACCGTGTCGCACGGTCTAAAAGTATATTAACAAAATACTCGTGCAAATTCAATAAAAAGTTCTTGTATTTGTATGAATTCCTGATTTTTTGTATTAAATACACGAAACTTGTCGGCCTTTCGAAACCGAGGCACCCGCAAAGCCTTACAGGGAGCGCCATTCACCGCACAGCACAAAATGTTTTGAGGGTCCGTTCACATCACGGAAGGAAAATCTGTCCCCATCGAGCACAAGCTCGAGTTCAAGCTCCGTATCCGGCCTTGTTTCCTCGGTGTAGCCTATTATGATGTGCTCTATCTCGCTGTCTTTGAACTTCTGCCAAGGCATTGCATCCGTCAGCCAATCGATATAGTGGGTATTGTTCATGTGCCCCACCATGTCCATATCGGTGTAGCGCACGGTTCGCTTCGAAATCCTCTTCTCTCCTTCCGTTAACGGCTTCGGAGACGGCGGAAAGGGCGGAACTTCCTTTCTGCTCTTTGCGGCGCCGACACTGATGTTCGCTTCCGATCCCGCAAGCATTGCCCGCTTGTTAAGATCGAAGATTATCCAGAGAGTCATGGCTTTCCCGATCACTTCACCCTTTTCGTCCCGTATCTCGAAATATCTCGGATAAACGCCGTGCCTTGTTTCCGAGGTCGCCGTATAGACCGTGAAGTTTTCAAGGTATTTTGGGTATCTGTCCATCCAGACCTCTGTCCGTATCAGCACCCACGCAAGCCCCCTGTCTGCCATGGCGTAACCGTCATAGCCGAGGTTATCGATATGTTCGTCGGCAGTTATCTGCAGCGCACGGAAAACCTCCGCCGGAAAAAGGCGGAGGTTGTAGTCGCACATCAGCGGTCCTGCTTTGAATTCTTTTGTGTATTCAAGCTCACTCATTTCATTGACCGTAATATCGCGCAATACGCGATCATTCTGCTTTCTGTAGACTTTCGAAAAGGCTGTGGGCAGCCTTTAAGTTTTCCCTTATTGAAAGCCCCTGCGGACATGCCGTCTCGCAAACGCCGCATTCAAGGCAGTTGTCTGCGCGTGCCTCGGGTTTCATATCGTGGAAATATGCCCATTTTGCAGATCCTGCATTGTTGTACATACCGTAATCGTTCCAGATGCGGAATACACGCGGTATCTCCACGCCGCCCGGACACGGAACGCAGTATCTGCAGCCCGTGCAGCCGTTGAAGGTACGGGATCTGACCGTAGCCACGAGCTTGTCCACGATCGGGCTCTCCTCTTCGGTAAGGGGCTCGAAATTGTCAAAGGTCTTTAAGTTGTCTTCAAGCTGCTCCATCTTGGTCATTCCGCTTAAGATGACCTTAACGTTCCTGAAAGAGCCTACCCATCTGAATGCCCATGAAGCAACGGATCTGTCGGGTTCGGCATCGGTAAATATCCTGTTCACGTCCGGAGCGTAATTCGTAAGCGCGCCGCCCTTTGCGGGTTCCATGATAACAAGCGGGATCCCGAGGTCTTTTGCAAGCTCGTAGCCCCTTCTTCCCGCCTGGATATCCTCATCCATGTAATTGAACTGGATCTGGCAGAAATCCCAGTCACGGTATTTGATGACGCGCTCGAAGGTCTCGTAGCTGTCATGGAAGGAGAAACCGAGGTTCTTTATCTTCCCTTCCTCCTTATAGCCCTCAAGGAGCTTAACGACACCAAGCTCGACCATCTTGTCGAAGCGCGCCGCATTTACGGCATGAAGCAGATAAAAGTCGATGTGATCCGTTTTCAGGTGCTCCAGTTGTTCACTAAAGATGCGTTCTGCATCCTCGAGTTTATCAACCGCCCACAGAGGAAGCTTTGTGGCAAGATATACCTTGTCGCGAAGCCCCGTGGTGTGGAAGAATTCTCCCACGAAACGCTCGGATTCACCGCCGTGGTACGGCCACGCGGTATCAAAATAGTTCACCCCGTTCTCATACGCCTTTAACAGGAGCCTGGTGGCCTCAAGCCTGTCGATCTTGCCGTTCTCAAGTGTCGGAAAACGCATGCAGCCGTAGCCCAGAAGCGACGTTTCAAGTCCTGTTTTCCCCATGATCCTGTAATGCATAATACCTCCTTGTAAAGGGTTATGAAATGCGGAACAGTGCTGTTTGCCCGCAGGTCCTTCGCCTTGCCGTGGCCGGACTCAGTCCAGCTCCACCGTTCCGTTGTAAAGGTCAAAGTATCGGCCCTTCATCGCAAGGAGTTCTTCGTGAGTACCTCTCTCGATGATCTCCCCATGTTCAAGTACTATTATAACATTTGAATTCCTTACTGTCGAGAGTCTGTGCGCAATTACGAAAGTAGTTCTTCCGTTCATGAGCCTGTCCATACCGTGCTCGATATGACGCTCGGTCCTTGTATCCACGGAAGATGTAGCCTCGTCGAGCACAAGGATGGGGGCTTTTGAGATGGCCGCCCTTGCGATATTAAGGAGCTGCCTCTGCCCTTGGGAAAGGTTTGCACCGTCGCCTTCAAGCATCGTATCATAGCCGTTTTCAAGGCGCATGATGAAGGAGTGGGCGCTGGCTGTCTTTGCCGCTGCCTCGACCTCTTCATCCGTTGCGTCAAGCCGTCCGTAGCGGATATTCTCGCGTACGGTACCGGTGAAAAGGTGCGTATCCTGCAATACCATCGCTATGTTCTTTCTTAGGGAATCCCTTGTGTAATCCCTGATATCCCTGCCGTCTATCGTTATCCTGCCCTCTTCTATGTCGTAGAAGCGGTTCAGAAGGTTTGTCACGGTCGTCTTGCCGGCACCTGTCGAGCCGACAAAGGCAACCTTCTGGCCGGGTTTTGCATACAGGTTTATATCGTGAAGCACGGTCTTTTCGGGAACATAGCCGAAGGTAACATGTTCAAAGATGACTTTGTCGTTAACCTTTTCAAGCTCAACTGCGCCTTCCGCATCCGGAGTTTCCGGTGCTTCGTCGATCACCTTAAATACGCGTTCCGCACCCGCGAGTGCCGAGAAGATCGTTGTGATCTGCATTGCAAGCTCGTTTATGGGACGGTTGAAGCTTCTTGAATATCCCGCAAAGATCGTAACGCCGCCAAGGTCAAAACCGGCCTTAAGGCAAAGAACAGAGCCTACGGTTATGGTCACGGCATAGATGACCTGTCCGAGGTTACCCATCACGGGCCCCATGATACCGCCTGAAAACTGGGCGCGTACCTGGTTCTGGCGCAGGTCCTCGTTAAGGATATCGAAATCGTCCTTTACCGTATCCTCGTGGCAGAACACCTTAACTACCTTCTGTCCGCTGACCATTTCTTCGATATAGCCGTTCATTGCGCCAACAGATGCCTGCTGCGCAGAGAAGAACTTGCGGCTGCGCTTTGAGATGGCGGATACTATGAGTACCATCACGGGCATCATCGCAAGCATTATAAGGGCGAGTATCCAGCTTGTGTAGAACATAAGGAACAGGGTACCCGTTATGGTTATAACGCCCGAAACAAAGCTAAGCACTGTGTTTGTGACCATTTCGCCAACTGTATCGACGTCGTTTGTGAAACGGGACATCAGCTCGCCGTGGCTGTTTGTGTCAAAGAACCTTACAGGCAGCTTCTGAAGCTTGACAAAGAGTTCCTCGCGGAGCTTCTTGAGCGTCCTCTGGGAAACGCTTATCATAAGCTTCTGCTGGACAAATGCGGCAACGATCCCTGCGATATAGATGCCGCCCATCAGCGCAAGCTGCGAGAGCAGCGTCTTCATGCTGTCCGAAAAGATGGCATCCCTTGAGGACTCAGGTGCTGCAAGCCACAGCTCGAAATTCGACTTAAGATCGTTGATAACGGGCCTTAAGATATACCCTGCCGCAAGGTTTGAAACGGTACCGATAAGCACCATCACGCTCGCTACGATAAGCAGCGCCTTGTCTGCAGTCAGATATTTAAACAATCTTTTGATCGTGGCCATTGATGCCGCAGGCTTTCCGCCGGGCTGCATCCCGCGGCCCCTGCCTCTTCCCGGGCCGCCCGGACCTCCCGGTCCCCTGCCGACCGCGGTATTATCCATTTTGAAATATTTCTTCTTTAACTCACCGAGTCTTTTTGAGTTTTCATCGATAAGTGGAGTATTTTCGTTACTCATGCCTTTTTCTCCTCCTTATCTCTCTGCGAATAATAGATCTCCTTGTATTCCTCGCAGTTTTCCATAAGCTCGTCATGCGTGCCGAGGCCGACGATCCGGCCTTCATCGAGCACAACTATCTTGTCCGCCGCGATAACAGACGAGATACGCTGGGCGATTATAAGCTTTGTGGTATTTGCGAAGCGTTCTCTCAAAGCCTTGTTTATCTTAGCCTCGGTAGCGGTATCGACGGCGCTCGTCGAATCGTCAAGTATAAGTATCTTGGGCTTTTTCAGGAGCGCTCTTGCGATGCACAGACGCTGCTTCTGGCCGCCGGACACATTCACGCCGCCCTGGCCGAGCATTGTGGCGTAGCCTTCGGGGAAGCTTTCGATAAAGCCTGCCGCCTGCGCGTCCTCCGCAGCTGCCTTAAGCTCCGCCGTACCGACATTCTCGTTGCCCCAGCGCAGGTTTTCCTCTATGGTGCCGGAAAACAGGACATTCTTCTGAAGCACAACGGCAACGCTGTTCCTTAAGTTTTCAAGTGTATAATCCTTTACGTTCCTGCCGTCAACAAGCACTTCGCCCTTCGTTGCGTCGTAAAGGCGCGGAAGGAGCTGTACAAGGCTTGTTTTTCCGGAACCCGTGGAGCCGATTATCCCGACAGTCTCGCCTGCCCCGATCTTAAGCGTTATATCGTGCAGGACTTCGCGTTCTGCCGTTCCGTAATAAGAAAAATCAACATCCCTGAACTCGATCGAGCCGTTCTCTACCTTAAGCTCTTTGTCGCATTCCGGAACATCACGGATATCAACGTCGGCGTTAAGCACTTCCTTAAGACGCTTTGCGGAAGCAAGGGCACGGGAGCTGTTCAGGATGATGATCGAGGTCATCATGAGCGAGAACAGGATCTGCATGATGTAGGTGATGAAGGCGGTAAGGTCGCCCGCAGGCATATCGCCTACAAGGATCTGCTTTCCTGCAACAAACACCACCGTCATCGTGGTCCCGTTCATGAACAGTGACATGAGCGGGCTTACAAGCACCATGAGATTGAAGGCGCGGAGCGAATTATCCATGAGGTCGGTGTTCGCTTCGTCGAACTTCTTTATTTCGTAGTCTTCCCTTACCAGCGATTTAACAACGCGCACATTGGTCAGGTTTTCGCGGATGGCCGAGTTTATCCTGTCTATCTTCGTCTGCATGACGTTAAACCTCGGGAAAGCCGCACGCATCATGAATACGATAACGACTATCATCACAGGCATAACGATAAAGATAACAAGCGAAAGCGAGGTATTTATTGAACGGGCCATGATCATGGCACCGATCATCATGCCGGGTGCGCGGAGCAGCATGATGAGTGACATCCTTATGATGTTCTGAAGAACGGTAACGTCATTTGTGAGACGTGTCACAAGGGAACCCGCGCTGAAGCTGTCGATGTTCTTAAAGGAATACTCCTGGATCTTGTAGAATGCATCATGTCTTAAGTCCGCCGCAAAGCCCGTGCCGGCGCGTGTCGAGAAGTAGTTGCCGCATACGCCGCCTATCATCATAATAAACGCGAGTGCCACCATGCAGCCGCCCATTGCAAGCACAAGCTCCATTCCGGTGTATTCCCTGCCAAGGAACTTAAAAGGGCCGTTCATCGCGGGGTCAAGGCCGTGGTTCAGCATTATCGTCGTCATCTTCGGGAGGAATACCTCTCCCACTACTTCCGTCAGCATGAAGATCGGCGCAAGTATAAAGAAAACGAGATTTTGTTTTACATACTTGGATAGTTTCATCTGTTCCCTCTTTCTTCGTATGACCGTTCACCGTATCCGGTGCCGAAGGCAGGCTCTCACAGCCGGCATTCGTTTTATTGCTAAAAAAATCCGGGCAAGGCATGAAGGCCCTGCCCGTTCATTTTTAAGATCAGTCTTTAACTACTTTGGCGCTGTCAGCAAGAAAATCCTGTACTTTTTCGATAAGATACTGCTGTACGAGCGCAGGCTCGCCATAAGTCTTTACAGCGCTTTCAAAATTCTCCTCGGTTGTGCCTTCTTCAAGTAGATGAGCCTTGTAATCGGCAATAGTGGCCAAAATGTTCTCGTTTTCCGCAACTGCCTGGAAGAAGAGCTGCTGTGCAAGCTGGACCTTTGCATTCTCTACAACAGTTGTACGGTCGTACTTTGCTTCCGACATCTTATACTCGTTTTTGATATACGCCTCGAAGTTGCTGTAAGGGGGCTGTCCGAAGTACTGCGGATACTGTATGTACATATTGTAGTTATAAAGGAAGTTCTGGTAATCGTTATACTTGACCAGACTCTTGACCTGCTTTAAGTACGCGTTGGGGTAGCTGTTGATCTTGCAGCCTTCAAGGAAATTCTTTGAAACGAACTGGATGAGGCTGTTCCTTTCTGCCGTATCCTTAAGGTACTGCTTGTATGCCTCTGCGGTCTTCGCTTTATCCTTGTAGTTTGCAAGCACGAACTCGTCATTAAACTCGGGCGTGATCTTTATGCTCTTGATCTTGTTGTTGTACTTTACCTTCTTGCCCGCTACGTTTTTATCCGAGTAATCTTCGGGGAAGGTGACTTCGATGTCAAAAGCCTCGTCCTGTACCTTCTTGCCGATAAGCTTTTCATCATATCCGTAATCCTTGAAGCTCGAAGAACCCACGGTGATCTGCGTTCCGGTGTCTCCGGTACCGGAGTTGGGAACCTCTGTCCCGTCCTCAAAATAACCTTTGCGGACAACATAGATCACATCACCTTTTTCAACAGCCTTTTCTGTGGTTTCGGACTGCTCCGCTTTGGAATTCAGGAGACTTTCTATCTGCTTCTGAAGATCCTCATCCTTTAACTCGATATTACTGTACGGTACCGGGATATTCTTATAATCCGGAAGTGTTACATAGTCTGTGGCCTTTACGCCTTCGATAAGGCCTTTGTCTGTCAGCATCTTGCTGAAATCGCTGTTCATGTTGACATGTGTTACCGCATTCCTGATAAGGATAAAGCCTACGAATCCGACAGCTGCGACAAGGAGCGCAAGGATCACGATGGCTGCGATCTTCCCTGTCACTTTGTTTCGTTTCGACCTTTCAATGTCCTTTTTTCTCTGGAGCTTTCTCTGTTTGCTAAGACTCATATTGTCATTAGCAATGTTTTTCTCGTTCATTTCTGTGGTTTCCCCTTTTGTAATACTTTTGTGGCTATATGCCCTGTTATTCCGGCCTTTTCTTCGTCTTTCCCAAAAAGACAGCCGGAACAGACCGTTTAACATAATACAATATTTTTCCCCGAAGGTCAAGCAAAAGCAGTGAAATTCAGAAACATTTCACATATTGCCGGAATGCTCAAAAGTCTGTTTTTATGCCTGTTTCGGCTCGATCGGCGCGTAATTTACGCGCACATTTATATCCTGATTGTAATTGCCGAAGTTCCTGCCGAAAATGGTAAGGCCGCCGACATGCTCGGCATTGCCCGGAACCTCAAACCTGAAGCGTATGTTGCTCCTGTGATCGATATTAAGGTCTTTGAGCGAGACCGAAGATATCTTAAGTCCGTCAATGAACGTGCCCTCACCGTTGACAACGATAAGCTTCAGCAGGCCGTACTGGTTCCAGTTCTTGAACCACCAGTCGGGTGTGAAATATCCCTTAACATCGCCGAAATCGCCGGGACTTGTCCACATCCCGAGGCACTTGTCATTCAGATAAAAGTAGATATCGGAAGGCCAGTTGCTGTTAACGCCCGGCGCCTCGGAGCTTAGCTCCGCCGATATCGTAAGCTGCGTCAGCTTGTTCGAAGCCGGAACAAGATTCGGTATCATGTATTCAACGTATCCCCTCGTAAACCAGAGAATATCGCTGTTCACACGCTCCGGATGAGCAAAATACCGCGCGTCGTCAACCTCGCCGATGATCTTTTCGGGTGTAGCCAGACCGCAGGTAGGGAACACCTGGTAATCCGAATACTGCCCGACTTTTATCTCTGTTTCGTAAACATCATCCTGCTTCTCTTCACCGCCGAACTCCACAAGAATCTTGTTAAGATGGACCATGCATTTTTTCTGGTTCCCGTGCCCTGCGGACTCGTTCACGATATTGATTATCCCGCAGTCCTCAAGCTTTTTTACATGGCTTGTCAGCGCGCCGTTTGTGATATTTAAGGCGGCGGCAAGGGAATTCATGTTCATTCCTTTATTTTTTATTAAAAGTTTGATGATCTCGATCCTGACATCAGACCCCAGAGCCTTAAAGACCTCAAGTCCCTCATCCAACGATTTTACGTGCATCATGGTGTTTTGCTCCTTTCGATCAAAGAAAGATCACTCGGGATATTTGTTTTGGTTTTTTCTTAACTATTTTAACAGAGTCTGACGTATTTGTACAGAAAAATATAGATTTCTAAAAAGATTAAAGATTTCGTCTATTTTCTTGTGTTTATACGATTGACACAAAAATAAAAATATGGTATTCTTTTTCGAGGGAATTCAATCAATTTCCCAAGAAGTTTTATGTTTTTAGGAGGCTGTTATGCAAAACGGTAAGGTAAAGTGGTTCAATGCTAAGAAAGGTTTCGGATTCATCACCGCAGAAGACGGAAGCGACGTTTTCCTTCACTTCTCCGCACTCAACATGGATGGATACAAGACCGTTAACGAAGGCGATGCAGTTCAGTTCGACGTAGCACAGGGCGAAAAGGGACCGCAGGCCATAAACGTATCTAAGATCTGAATCAGTTGCTGACAAAAACAGAAAAGAACAGGTTTTAAGCCTGTTCTTTTTGTTTTAATCAAAAGGGCAGGTATCGCACCTGCCCGCTTTTGTTTATTTATTTTTCTTCTCTTTTTCTTTCAGTGCTTTTTCGTAGTTGTCAAAGATGTATGAGAGAACCGGTGCCATGCCAACAAGCTCACAGCCGTACATGGTCTCGCCGTTGCCCGCATCCTCCTTGCGGATGATCTTGACTACGCAGTAAAGAGACGCGTCATCATCTCCGAGATTGATGCTCGCATTGAAATAGAAGCCGAGCGGAAGCTCGCTTGCCGAAATAAACCCGATGCCGCCTTTGGAAATGTTTATAACATGGATCGGTGCATCGATATTGTTTACAAGCACGTTGTCCTGCTTGAACAATGATGAAATCTGCAGACTTAAAGATGCTTCAAGTCTTTTTTCTCTTCTTTTCTCGATCATAAGTTTCTCCGCCTGTCATGCCTGTATTCGTGCAAGCGCACGTTCAATTCTCTTATACAGTATATCCCAAGCGGATATATTTTTCAAGTATAAAAAAGGGTATAAATAGGCGATTTATTACCGGAGATGAGGCTGCTCAAAAAAAATATCACCCGATTTAATTTTTTTCTTGACAAATCCCTTTCCTGTAAGTATAATTACCATTGTTCGCGACGCGGGATCTTAGCTCAGCTGGGAGAGCATCTGCCTTACAAGCAGAGGGTCATAGGTTCGAGCCCTATAGGTCCCACTTGCCTTTTATAGGCGCGTTGTGGCGAAGTAGCTCAGTTGGCTAGAGCATGCGGTTCATACCCGCAGTGTCGAGGGTTCGAATCCCCCCTTCGCTACTTACTACCGCAGTCAGTCTGCGGTTTTTTTGTTTTCGGGCTCTTTACGGCTTCGCGGATCTGATGTATCCTTAAGGCAGATCCTTTTGTTGCACTTTACAGATCGGAGAATATTATGACAAAGCAGACAGATTGTCCTTTCAGGACAGGACAGGGATATGATGTTCACCGTCTTACAGACGGCAGAAAACTGATCCTCGGCGGGGTTGACATCCCGTACGAAAAGGGGCTTCTCGGACATTCGGATGCGGATGTCTGTACCCATGCCCTGATGGATGCCATGCTCGGCGCCGCAGGACTTGGGGATATCGGGCTCCATTTCCCCGATTCGGACCCTGCTTACAAGGATATCTCAAGCCTTAAGCTTTTGGAAAAAGTAAAAGACCTCGTGGCAGCAGAAGGCTTTGTGCTTGTAAATGCAGATATCACCATTGTCGCCCAGGCTCCGAAGTTAAGGCCTTTTATCCCGTCCATCGAAGAAAAGCTTGCAAAAACCCTTGAAGTGAACGTTTCGCAGATAAATGTGAAAGCAACTACGGAAGAGGGCTTGGGATTTACTGGGACAGGTGAAGGCATAAGTACTTTCGCAGTCTGCCTGCTTGTAAAAGACAGCCGCGGCTAAAGGACACCTTGCGGAAATTCCGCGTAATACCGCAAAGGCAGGGGCTCCTGCCCGGTTTTTGTATAGAAAAAGCAGCCTTCCGGCTGCTTTTTTCAATATGTGCTGTTGTCTGTGTTTTCTTCGGATTTAACTATCTTCACTATGCGGCTTGTGCCGAGCCTGTCGGCTCCCACTGCCATCATCTCTCTTGCATCCTCAATGGATGAGATGCCGCCGGCTGCCTTTACCTTTACTTCACTGCCGACATTCATCCGCATGAGCGCCACATCGGCCACCGTTGCTCCGCCCTTGGAAAAACCGGTGGATGTCTTGATGAAATCGGCTCCTGCTTCCGTCACGATCTCACACATCTTTATTTTCTCTTCTTCCGTAAGAAGGCAGGTCTCTATGATGACCTTTAGAAGTTTTCCGTCGCATGCCGCCTTAATGGCTTTTATCTCGTTAAGGATATCGTCGTAGCGCTTGTCCTTAAGCCATCCGATGTTGATCACCATATCGATCTCGTCGGCGCCTTCCTTAACGGCCTCTGCCGTCTCAAAGCACTTAACGGCTGTTGTGTTGTAGCCGTTCGGAAAGCCGATGACGGTGCAGACCTTAAGCTTGCCGTTAAGGTATTCCGCAGCCTGTTTTACATAGCTTGGCGGGATGCATACCGATGCGGTCCTGTATTTAAGGCCGTCATCGCAGATCTGCTTTATCTCTGCCCAGGTCGCAGTCTGTGCGAGAAGGGTATGATCGACTATTTTCAGTATATCTTCGTACATATGATCTCCTCTGTTGATCACGAAATGCAGATCCGGATCATTTGTCCTTGTTCTGCTTTTTGGGGTTCTTGAAGACTCCGTCCATGGAATCAAAACCGCCCTTGGTGCTTGCCACATCCTTGCCTTTCTTTTCCGAAGACTCAAATATCCCGTCGATCACAGTGTATGTGAAATCGCGGATACGTGCGAAGGCTTCGGATACCTCGCGGATCGCTTCACCCGAATACTCGGTATCTTCATCACTTGCAACACCGTAAGCATCGATACCGATCTTGTTGGCGATGTAAAGCGCTCTTGAAAGGTGGCATTTCTGTGTAACTATGATGACTTTCTTTGCAGAATATTCTTCCTCAAGCTTTCTTAAGCTTTCGTAGGTGGACTCTGACTGCTTGTCCATTGTGTAGTCTATGTTCGAAAGGACTATCTCCGAGTTGTCCGTTACATTCTTGATGTAAAGGGACTTCTTGGCGTGCTTCTTTTCACTTTCGGAACGCTCGTCGATTATGATGAGCTTTGTGTTCTTTCCGGCACCGGCAAACTTGCAGGCAGTCTTTAACCTATCGCTGAAGATGCTCTCGCAGGTCTTAGCGTCACCTGTTTCCGCCGTGAAGATAACGATGTAGTCCACATCCTCAAGCTCGGAAGCCTGAACCTCGGTAACGATGCGCTTTGCACCGATATTGCTGACATAGCCGCTGATAAAGCTTAAGATCGCAACCGCTGCAACGGCTGCAGCCGCAAATATCACGCGAAGCTTTCTTTCCTTGCGTTTTCCGGTCTTTTCGCTGCTTGCAATGGCCTTAACGGACTTGGTATGCTCGATGGGCTTCCATCCGCAATTTCCGAAAAGAGCTGCAACAGAGATAGGAATATATGTTGCCATAAAGATCGGGAAAGTGAATACATACAGGATCTTCTTAAATACTGATGCGTTTATGTGCTTCCACTCGGTAACCGTTGTGATGGCTCCCATGAGTACCATGGTACCGTAAAGTGACGACAGTACATTGCCGGCCATACGGACAAACTCAACGGCGCCCTTGTTTGCAACGATCGAATAAACAAGCGCAAAAAGGTTCACGGCAATGGCAACCAGCGTAAGCACGAATGCAGGCATTATGCTGACCGCGAAGTCAAAGCATGCGAAATTACCGCGCATAAATCCCTTTGTAAGATCCAATCCGTACTTCCCGAATACCTGGAAATTGCCTTTTGCCCAGCGCTTGCGCTGTCTCCAGGATTGGGAGAACTTCACGGGCTGTTCGTCAAAGAACTCAGCCTCTTTACAGAATGCGATCTTTCTGCCCTTTGTGATGTTGTATGCGGTAAACTCAAGGTCTTCGGTAAGAAGATGGAAGGGCCAGTCCCTTACCTCTTCTTCTATCTTTCTGCTGAAAAGGAAGCCCGTGCCCGAAACGGCACAGCTTGAATGCAGAAGATATCTTGCATGGTTCAGGTAACGGCTCTCTCTTAAGAACCAGAGGCCGTAGCCCGCGCTGATCCAGTTATCACCATAGTTTTTGCTGTTGCGGTAGCTTGTTATGATATCATGCCCCTGTGAAAGGCAAAGATTCATCTTCTCGAAATAGTCTTTTTTAAGGATGTTGTCTGCGTCAAAAATGATATACGCATCAAACCCCTCGGGATGATCCTCATGGATATGACCGAGAAGCTCTGACAGCGCATAGCCCTTTCCGACAAGCTCCTTATTAAAACGCTTATATACTACCGCACCGTGAGCTTTCGCAACATCGGCGGTATTATCCGTGCAATTATCAGCCATTACGAACGTTGTTATAAGCGACTGATCGTATGTCTGCTCCTTAATGCTTTCAATAAGATCCCCTATTACAGCCGATTCATTCCTGCCGCAGATTAAAACCGCAAAAGTGTTTCTTTTTGCCTCCTTAGTGTACTTGCGTCTGAACGTCCAGGCAACCGGTATGTAGAAAGTCTGATAAGCATAGCAGACACAAAAAATAATGCCTATTATGATGTCAATATACTTAATTGCTTCCATATCCTCATATTATATCGCATGCGATTTATTTGTCAAATACAAAAAATGAACGCAATATGTCCAAAATGTATCTAAATTCACCAAAACATTGACATCAGCGCGTTTTCTGGTATAATTTTTATATATATCGGGTCTTTATTTCCGGTTCAAGAAAGGGACAGATTGACCAATGAAATTCGAAAGATCAAAAACCAAAAAGAACGGTCTGGCGGCACGCGCCATTATCATTCCCTTCATCGCCGTGCTGGCGTCTCTTCATGTGCTCATCATAATACTCATCTTCAGGATAAGCGATACAAGCGCCGAGCTTTCAGCCCTGAACCGGAATTACAATCAATACAAAAACGAAGCAAACAGCATGCTGTCCGGTTCCTCAAGACTGACCGAGTCCGTCACATCACTGCTCCTGCGCCCCCTTAACGGCAGTGGTGATCTGAACACCGAACCTCTCGTTGTCTTTGCTGAAGAATATGCAAAAGACGAAAAGCGCGGTCATGTTATCGCCGCCAACTTCAAGACCTACGGTCTTGGTGAAGATATCCTCAAAAACATAGATGCCGCCGCCGAAAAGGCAGAATCGCTTGCAGAATCCGAACTCCACGCCCTCGCTCTTTTCTTTGCGGTATATAAGATGCCCGATATCCCGGAAGTAAAGGCTCTGCCGTTACCCGAGCTTACTGCCCAGGAAAAGATGATGCCGGATTCCGAAAAGTTCGCTCTTGCCTGCAAGTATGCAAACGGCGACCAGTTCGCCCGGGACAAGACCGCTCTTGTGACACTTTTAGGGGCTGCAGGCGGCGCTCTTAACAAAGAAGCCGGCGAAAGATCCGCAGCCTGCGGAAAAAAGATCGCCGTGATCCAGCTTGCGATCCGTATAACCACCTTTACGATCATAGCGATCATCATCTTTATGCTGTTCATCCTCTACAACCAGCTTATTTCCCCGCTTTACGGCATAGTCCACAGTATACGGACCGGCAGCCAGGCAAATGAGAAACGAGGCCTTCGCGAGACCCGGCTTATCTCTTCCGCTTACAACAAGCTCATCAGCAGAAGAGCAAACTTCGAAGATTTCCTCCGTTCAACCGGAGGTGCTGACATAGTAGCTAGTCTTCCGGACAGAAACGCTTTCGAGGAATATACCCGCGAACCGGACACCGCTCCTCCCGGCAAGCCCCTCTCAGTCATTCTTTTTGATGTTTCCGATTATGACAACACAGAGAAAAACCTTGGTGAAGCCGCTGCAAGCCAGCTGTTGCGCACTTCCGCGGAATGCATCGTAAAATGCTTCGGCAACGAGGCCGGCAACAACTGCTTCATCCTCGACACAAGCCGCTTTGCAGCGGTTCTCACGGATATGACCCGCCCCGGCATCGACGAATCCGTCGAAATGTTTGCCCAGGAGCAGAGCAAGTGGGGAATAAGCATCTTCTGGGGCGTTTCCTACACCGACGAATACGGCACCCGCACCCTCGAGGACCTGCTCAAGGAATCCGAGCGCCAGCTCTACATCCAGAAAAAAGTTATGTTCTCAGAACTGTAAAACGTAAAAAAAATGAGTCAGTGGGGTCGTTTCCCGCTGACTCATTAAAAATGAGTCAGTGGGGTCGTTTCCCGCTGACTCATTTTAAATTCATGCTGTCTCAATATTCTCCGCAGCCCTCAAGTTCAGCTTTTCGACGGCTGCCTCGCGCATCTTGTATTTCAGGATCTTGCCGGCAGCGTTCATGGGGAACTCGCTCACGAAGTCAACGTACTTCGGAACCTTGTGTTTTGCCATGTGGGACATCACATAATCCTTGATCTCCTGCTCTGTAAGCTCTTCGCCCTCTTTTGTGATGACGCAGGCCATTATCTCCTCGCCGTACTGCTTATCGGGAACGCCTATTACCTGCACGTCGCTTACCTTCGGGTGTGTATAGATAAAATCCTCTATCTCCTTGGGGTAGATGTTCTCGCCGCCGCGGATGATCATGTCCTTAATGCGGCCTGTGATCTTGTAGTAGCCGTTAGGAAGCCTTCTTGCAAGATCCCCTGTGTGCAGCCATCCCTCGGAATCTATGGCCGCCGCGGTGGCCTCGGGCATCTTGTAATAGCCCTTCATGATGTTGTAGCCCCTGGCAACAAACTCACCGTCCACATTGTCCGGAAGGTCCGCACCGGTCTCCGGATCGACGATCTTGCACTCAACGCCAAACATTGCGCCGCCTACCGTATTTACGCGGTCCTCGATGGTGTCCGTCGTCTTGCTCATCGTACAGCCCGGGGATGCCTCGGTCTGTCCGTAAGTAATAACGATCTCGCTCATGTTCATCTTCTTGATCACCTCTTCCATGACCTTGATGGGGCATGGGCTTCCGGCCATGATACCGGTGCGCATGTGCGAGAAATCGGTCTTTGCAAAGTCCTCGTGGCCAAGCATCGCGATAAACATCGTCGGAACGCCGTGGAAAGCCGTGATCTTCTCTTTATTGATGCAGGCAAGCCCTTTTCTCGGGCTGAAAGCCGTTATTGGCGACATAGTAGTCCCGTGCGTTACGGAGGCCGTCATGGCAAGCACCATGCCAAAGCAATGGAACATGGGCACCTGGATCATCATGCGGTCCGCTGTTGAAAGATCCATGCAATCGCCTATGGCTTTTCCGTTGTTCACAACGTTGTAATGGGTAAGCATAACGCCCTTCGGGAAGCCCGTTGTGCCCGATGTATACTGCATGTTGCAGACGTCATGCTTGTTGATGGCCCTGCGCCTTTCTTCCACAACGGAGATATCAGTCTCAGCAGCCTTGGCAACTGCTTCATCCCAGGTGAAGCACCCCGGATGGCTGCTTTCAACGGTTATGACATTTTTGAGCACCGGAAGCCTTTTGGACTCGAGCTCGCCCGGCTTCGAGGTTGCAAGCTCCGGACAGATCTCATTTATTATCGCATTGTAATCCGAATCCTTGTAGCCGTCGATCATAACAAGGGTATGGGTATCCGACTGGCGGAGCAGGTATTCCGCTTCGTGTATCTTGTAGGCGGTGTTTACCGTAACAAGCACGGCTCCGATCTTTGTTGTTGCCCAGAAGGTAATATACCAGGCGGGAACATTTGTAGCCCAGATGGCAACGTGGTCCCCGCGTTTTACTCCCATGGAGATAAGCGCGCGGGCAAATGTATCAACATCATCCCTGAACTCCGGATAAGTGCGGGTATAATCAAGCTCTGTGTAGCGGAAAGCGTACTGGTTCGGGAATTCCTTGCAGATGCGGTCGAGCACATCCGGGAAGGTCTCGTCTATCAGCATGTTCTTCTTCCAGACATACTTTCCGGTTCCGCGGTTATCGTCCTGCAGCGCGTTATAATACGTCCTGCGGTAAACCTCCATGTAGTTTGCAAAGTGCGGGAATACGATACCGGCGTCAAGCAGGTTCGAAGCCCAGCGTTTAACCCATTCAAGCGAAACAAAACCGTCGTAGTTGTGGCTGTTTAAAAGCTCAAGGGCTTCTTTCAGCGGAAGGTCGCCCTCGCCCATCATGCGGTACTCGATGGCGCCGTTCACCATAACGCTGTCCTTGACGTGTACGTATTTAACGTATTTTCCGATGTTGGCGTAGGTCTGTGCCGGAGTCTCGTTAAAGAACCTGGCAGGATGGTGGATGTCCCAGAGAGCTGCAACATTTGGGTGATCGATGGCATCAAGCACCTTCCTGAGCACGGAGGTATCGGCATAAACGCCGTTTGTCTCTATCAAAAGCGTAACATTAAAGCCGGCCGCGATCTTTGCAAGATCCTTCATGACCTTGACAATGTAGTCATGGTCAACCTCTCCCTCGGGCGCGGGATTCCTGTCCCCGAGCACGCGGATGTACGGGGTGCCGAACTTTTCAGCAAGGATGCAGTACTGGGTTATCTCCGAGACAACGCCCTCGTAATTGTCCTTGTCCTTCACGCTGCAGCCTGAAGAAAAGCAGGGAATGGTAAGGTTCAGGGAGTCGAGCTTTGCTTTGGTCTTCTCGACCTGGTCTGCCGTGAAAGGCTTTGCCTTAACGGCATAGATGTCCTCGCCGAGGCCTCTGATCTCGATACCGTCGAAGCCTAAGTCCTTTGCCATTGAATATATGTCTGTCCACGAAAAATCGGGACAGGCTAAAGTTGAAAAACTGATCTTCATTTTTTATCCTCCATGCTGCGAGCGCAGCGAATAGCTAATGGTTTCATTTGTGCCTTTTGGCTTTTCACATTTCTGTCATCTGAAAAAGAAATACCAGCCCGCAACAAGCAGGGCTATGTGCAGGATCAGGATAAGCGGCATAAACACTACAAAATACCAATGTTTCGTCTTATGCCTGAAAACCTGCATTCCAAGGTTTGCGCCCAAACTTCCGCCGATGATCGCAAACATGAACAATGTGGCCTCTTTTATGCGCCATGCGCCCTTTTTCGCGCGCTCCTTGTCGCTGTACATGGCCACAAATGCGATTATGTTTGTAACCACCAGCCAGCATAGGACGAGTATGAGGATTATTTTCTGTGTATCGGTCATGATCTTCCTCCGTTCTGCACTTAGCAGAATAATAAAAAAGCCTTCATCTCTGATCTACAGAGACGAAGGCGAATAAACAAACCTCCGCGGTACCACTCCGCTTCACGTCTGCCGGTTTAGTCCGTTTCAAGCGAACCTCCGTACAAACATGCACTTAAACTCCGTTACGTGGAAAACGTCTGCTCCTACGCGGCAGTGTGGGCTTACCCCCTTCTGCTTTCAGGCAGCTGCTCCGGGGCGAGTTCAGACTTTTTCTCCGCTGCCTTACACCGTCCGGCAGCTCTCTTCGGGCAGATACGGTCTTACTGCTCCCCTTCATTGCATTTGATATTAGGTGTATGTTATCAAATGCTTTCGGCTTTGTCAACAATTATTTTTCATACTGTAACGTGTTAAAGTGATAACAGACTTTCACACGCGATCGCAGACTGCACAAAAGCATTTCTCACTTCTTCAGGTACTCCGCAGCTTTCCTGAAAACTTCCTTGCTGTAGCACATCTCGCTGTGAGTAAGACCCGTCAGCTGTATGTACTCGGGCGCAGTCTTGAATGCGGCTTTAAGCTTTTCCGAGAGCTTGTTTCGTATTAGCATATCGCCGTCCGAAACTATCATGCATGTAGGCTCCGTAATGCTCTTTGCATATTCGTCCGAAGGGAATTTGTGCTTAATTATGGCCTTTAACGGCCCGAAAAACACGGGAAGCACCGAGCAGCACTCATCCGTAAAGTTGTTGTAGGGCGCGATAAGTACAAGCTTGTCCCAGTCTGACCTTGACGCCGTGTAGGTCGCAACGCCCGTGCCTATGCTGTATGCGACAAGGTACTTGTGGTCATAGCCGCCAAGCCCGCCGGCGTACTTAATAACAGTATCAGCCATATCATAAAACGCCTTTTCACCGGGTTTTCCCTTGCTTTCGCCGTACCCGGGGTAATCTACTACCAGAACATCGAAATCCTGTAATACTTCCGCCACAACGTCCGAAGGATCGCAGAGGATGCACATCGCACCCGCGGCGCTCTCCGCGTTTCCGCAGTAGAATACAATAAGGTCTTTATTGCCGCTCTTTCTGAAATACCCCGAGTATTTGCCGTCCGAAAGCGATATCTTCGTGACGTTTGCAAGGCTGGATGCGGTATTTGCGTAGAAATTGTTCGGATGGAATATCAGAAGGTCCTGGATAAAGAAAAGAACCGTATAAAACAGCACCGCAAGCAGAACTACAGAAACGATCACCATTCCCGCGATATGCTTCCTGACAAACGTCCCGAAGCGCGTAGGCTTCTTTTCGCGCGCCTTCTTTTCCTTCTTCTTTCCGCCTGTAATGTACCTTAACACTACATACAAGACCGCAACGACAACCTCAATAAGCAGCGTCACAGTAAGGAAAAGCGCTATCGCCGGAAGAACGCCTATGCTCGCGCTTTCTCCCTGCTTGTGCACAGCTATCCCGTAATATGCAGAATACGCAATGCCGGCAACCGGGATCGCAATAAGTAATATCGTGAATATGATACGCAATGCGCTCTTTTTCTTCATGGCATACTCCCCAAAAATAATACATTCTCTTTACCCGGAACGGAGCAGTTCCTTCTCCCCGCTCCGATGAAACATGCGCCGCTAGGCGCACGCATCGAGTAGGCTGACTCCTACTCGATTCGACGGGTCATCTCGCGTACGAAGTCCGCTCAATGACCGTTCACTCAGCCCTCGTCCAGCAAGCGAGCTTGCTGCCGAGGGCATTCGCTTATCGCACAAAAAAGGGAGCGCCGGCCGACAACTCCCTTTTGTTTAATTATTCTTTCTCATACACATACATGCACGTAACAGGCTTTTCGGGATCGTCGTTGTAAAGCACGAGCGACTTTCCGTCAAGCGTTCCGGTGTAATCGATGGTTCCGAGGAATTTCTCTGTAAGCTTGAATTTACCGCCCTCTACAGACCAGTCCGGAACCTTTATCTCGAGACCGTCACGGATGCTCTTTCCGGTGCCGTCCTTCTCAAGGATAAGCTTAAACTCGTCTTTGTCATTCTTTGCGGTATCGGGGTCACCGACAAACTTCGTATAGATGCCCTTGTAGGTGCCTGCTGCGTTTGCCGTCTCTTCCGAGACTTCCTTTTCAACCGGAACAGTCTTTCTTACAACCGACGGAGTCTCGCCTGCATGCACTATCTGGTAGTATGTATTGATTATGAACGTGTTGCCGTCGGCTTCGGCTGCCTTCCATGGATTTATCTTCTCCCCAAGGATCTCGCCTTCCTCTTTAGTGTTGATGATGAGCTTGCCGTCCTCTTCCTTCCATTCGGACTTGGTGACGAGCTTCACGACACCGCCTTCCTGAACGGCCTGACCGGATTCGATCGCAGCCTTAAGCTCCTCCATGGGGATTTCCGTGATGTTCGGAACAACAGACTTCATGGCGAACGTTCCGTCTTCAAAGAATTCAAATTCGGTGTTCATCATCTTCCTGAAGGGATTGTCCTCGGGAAGATCCTTTAGTTCGTCGTTTGGCGTCCATTTGTCCTCAAATGTGGTAAAATCCATGGCCTTTACGGATACAAGATTCCATTTGCCGACAATATTCATAGTTTTGCCTCCCATAAGCGCCGTTTCCGGATTGTTTTTGTATGTATAACCTATATTATTCCGTAACTTTGATATGCAGCTCATTAAGCTGCTTTTCGGTAACATAGCCCGGAGCGTCCATCATAACATCCTGTGCGTTCTTGTTCATCGGGAACGGGATGATCTCGCGGATGCTCTCCTCACCTGCAAGGAGCATTACCATACGGTCTACGCCGGGCGCGATGCCTGCGTGGGGCGGAGCACCGTAGCAGAATGCGTTGTACATGGCGGGGAACTTGGCCTTAACATCATCCTCGCCGAGTCTTACAAGCTCAAAGGCCTTGATCATTATCTCGGGATCATGGTTACGGACAGCACCCGAAGACAGCTCTACGCCGTTGCATACAAGGTCGTACTGGTCCGCCATGATGGAAAGGGGATCGATCTCCCCGCGCTCTGCCTTAAGAAGCGTCTCAAGGCCGCCCTGCGGCATGGAGAAAGGATTGTGGCAGAACTCAAGCTCACCGGATTCATCGCCTATCTCGTACATGGGGAAGTCCACGATCCAGCAGAATGCGTACTGTTCTTTGTCCATATGGCCGGGAACCGCAGCTCCGAAGGTCTTGATCAGAACACCTGCAAGCTTCTGTGCCTTTGTAAGTTCGCCTGCTGCAATAAGCACAAGGTCGTTATTCTTTAAGCCGAGCTTTGAAACCACGGCATCTTCTACATTCTTTACAAACTTCGAGATACCGCCGACGATCTCGCCGTTCTCGTCTTTTCTGAACCAGTAAGGCTTAACACCGGCAACAACTTCGGCATCGGCAAGAAGCTTCTCGATAACTTTCCTGCTCTCTTTGCAGTCGGAAACTACTACTGCCTTTACCTTTTTGCCCTCAAGCTGGTCAAAGCCGCAGCCCGCAAAAGCATCCGTAACATCCTTTGCGGTAAGGTCGATACGAAGATCGGGTTTATCCGAACCGTAGGTCTCAAGTGCCTCTAAGTAAGGGATGCGCTTGAAAGGAGCGCCGGAAGCGCGGTTGTATTTGCCAAACTTTGCAAATACAGGGGGAAGCACATCCTCAAGCACTGCAAAAACATCCTCCTGGGAAGCGAACGCCATCTCCATGTCGAGCTGGTAGAACTCTCCCGGTGAGCGGTCTCCTCTTGCATCCTCATCACGGAAGCAGGGTGCGATCTGGAAGTAGCGGTCAAAGCCCGAGGTCATGAGCAGCTGCTTAAACTGCTGGGGAGCCTGGGGAAGCGCATAGAACTTGCCCGGATGCTTACGCGCCGGAACAAGGTAGTCCCTTGCGCCTTCGGGCGAAGAAGCCGTAAGGATGGGCGTTGTTATCTCGAGGAAGCCGTGCTCCGTCATTGCTGCTCTCAAAGCGGCAACAACATTGCATCTTAGCACGATGTTCTTTTTAACCTCCGGATTTCTAAGGTCAAGATACCTGTATTTAAGGCGGAGCAGTTCATCCGCCTCGCGGCTGCGGTTGATCTCAAAGGGCAGCTCGTTGTAGCGGCAGGCTCCGAGAACTTCTACGGATTCGGGCACAACTTCGATGTCACCTGTAGCCTGCTTTGGGTTCTTTGAACTTCTCTCGCGGACTGTACCTGTTACGGATACAGTCGACTCTTTCGTAATATTCTTGAAGGAAGCCACCATATCGTCCTGTGCAACGACCTGTGTGGTGCCGTAAAAGTCGCGCAGTACAACAAACGCAAGGTTTCCGCCTACCTCTCTCATGTTTTCAAGCCAGCCCACCAGCTTGACTTTTTTTCCTGCATCGCAAAGACGCAGCTCTCCGCATGTATGTGTACGGGATTGCATAAAAACTCCTTTCAGGCGTTTGATTTTCTCTTCTCAAGCGTCTTTTTGTTTGATTCTTCTATATACTCTTCAAGCTCCTCATTGTCGGAGGTCCTGACCATGTAAAGGAACGCGAGGAATACTTCCATGTCAAAATTCTTGACCTCATCGGTCATCAGCTCTATGGCTGTTTCTGTATCAAAAGCCGCACGATACGGCCGCTCCGAGACAAGCGCCGCGAATACGTCGCAGACACGCAGTATCCTTGACATATACGGGATCTCATCACCTTTAAGGTTCGACGGATACCCTGTACCGTCGTAGTTTTCGTGATGATGGAGGATGGCCTGCCTTATCTCCTCCGTGTACATGTCATTTGCTTTAAGAAATTCATAACCCATTGTAGGGTGCATTCTTACATACTTTAATCTTTCAATGTCCGAAGCGTTTTCGCCGGATTCGGCCTCAAGATACTCATGGAGCCTTAGCTTTCCGATATCATGCAGAAGTCCGGCTTTTGCGATATCCTTGCAGAACTCCTCGCTGTTTCCGAGGGTCCTTGCAAGATGGGATGCTATGTTGCTCACAAGGATCGCGTGGTCGAGCGCCTCATCAAGCACAGCCATCACATTATCCGGTATCTCTTCGCCGTTTTGATCGTGTTTTTCGTTTTCATCGGCATAAAACAAGCCTCCGTAGGAAAGCACGGTCTGAATAAAATCCATAATCCACCCTCCTTTCCGCCTTAAGACATAAAGTCAAAAAGACGCAAGGACTGTCAGAAGACCTTCTCTGCCTTGAGAAAATCCTCTTTTCTCTGTATCATCTCATCGATCCTGTCGATGTAGTGGTTAACGTTCTTAACGTTCTCCACCCGCTCTATGCGTGTATTTCCCTGTGTTTTCGGGAAAACGAACTTTGAGGACCCGCCGGCACCGAGTGCAAGGATAGTCTGGACTTCCTCCATTATAAGGATGTTGTAGAGACATTCAAGTCCTTTTTTTGAATAACCGACATTTTCAAGGTTGTCGGCCATATTTTTCTGCCTGTAAAGATAATAGGGCTCATAGCCGTTGTTTTCGGCAAAATCAGCGGTCATTTCGATCATGTCCGAAATGCTTGAAAGCCCCGAACCTTCGAAATTCTTTTTTTCGGTCACAAGACGCGCCGCACGCTTTAATGCCAGCGTATGGACCGTCAGGCTCTCCGGGGCAAGCTCCTTTATGCGGCTTAAGGTGTACTCAACTTCCTTTACGGTCTCGCCTTCAAGCCCGAGTATTATATCCGTATTGATGTTGTCAAGCCCCTCGGTTCTTGCCATTTCAAAGGCTTCCACTATCCGTGCCGCCGTGTGGCGCCTTCCGATGCGTTTTAAGGTCTCGTCGTTCATTGACTGCGGATTTATGGAAATGCGCGAAACACCGCAGTTTTTAAGTACCTTAAGCTTGTCTCTCGTAATGCTGTCGGGCCGCCCCGCCTCAACAGTGAATTCCCTGCACTTTCTAAGGTCGAAGGTATCCTTTACTTTGCAGATGAGCCTTTCAAGCTGCGTTGCCGAAAGCGTTGTAGGCGTTCCTCCACCAAAATACACGGAGCTTATCCCGTGTCCTTTGAAAAGCCCCGCTGCCGCTTCTATCTCCTTAAAAAGCGCTGCAAGATAGGGTTCAACAAGATCATCATACCCTTTTAACGGAAAAGAGGTAAAGGAACAGTAGGCACAGACTGTCGGACAGAACGGAATTCCTATATACAGGCTGTATTCGTCCGAATAGTCAAAAGAAGAAAGGATCTCATGCTCCTTACCGGCAACCTTGAGGCTCAGCGCCGTCTTTCTGTCGGAACAAAGGTACTCCTCCTTCATGCTCCTTGCGATATCTTCCGGGTTCTTACCTGCTTCAAGGCCTTCGTAAACAAGCTTTGTGGGACGGACACCGGTAAGTATCCCCCACGGGAGCTGTTTTCCCGTGCCCTTTGAAAGGCAGCGGTAAACGGCCCTTGCGAGCGCATTCCTGTACTCCTTGCGGTCAAAAAGTGCTTCGCCTTCTTCATGAAAGACAACCTCGCCGTCCTTAAAAAATGCCGCCGAAAACCGCTTTTCGCCCGTGTGTATCACTATTCCGTTTTCTATATCAAAGGGCTCTATATCGCCGTAATAAAGCTTATTATCCGCGATCCTTAAAGCTTCAAGCTCCTCATCCCAGCCAAAAAGCTCCGTTTCAAGCTCATGCCCCTGGAAGAATGAGCGTACAAGAGGCTTTAATTCCTGCTCAAACATTGTTCCGGCAATGATAAGCCGGTAGGTAATATCAGACATATGGATTATTCCTGATCTCGTGTTCTATTGTTGTTTTCGGACCGTGTCCCGTGTAGACGAGCGTGTGCTTCGGAAGCGCAAAAAGCTTGTCCTTGACGGATCTTGTGAGTTTGCTGCCGTTTCCCGTGTGGAGGTCCGAACGTCCGATGGATTCAAAGAAAAGCGTATCTCCCGTGAAGACAAGCTCTTCGTCCTCAAAGTAGTAGCAGACCGAGCCTTCCGTGTGGCCGGGTGTTGCGATTACCTTAAACCTGAAGCTTGCTATCTCAAGAGTCTCGCCGTCCCGAACAAGTCTTGTCGGTACAACGCACACCTCGCGACCGAAATTCCGCGATTCGTTGAGCACAGGATCCTGTAGCAGCGCTGCTTCGTCGGCCCCCGCAATTACAGGGAGCCGGAATTTCATACAAAGGTCGTTTACTGCGTAGATATGGTCAAAATGCCCATGCGTGAGTAAAATCGCAACAGGAGTAAGCCCCTCCCGCGTAAGCAGCGCAGCAATATGCTCCGCATTGTCGGCAGGGTCGATAATAAGGCATTTCATGAGCCTCTCGTCTATGCAGATGTGGCAGTTCGTGCGGACTGCGCCAAGTACAAGGCTTTTGACCAGCATTCCTTCCTCCGTGTTATAGAGCCGCGTGCATTCCGGCCTAAAGGCCTGATCCTCCGTCAGCCCGATATGCGCTTGATATCAAGCACTCCCTCGATACTCCTGAGCTTTCCGATTATGGAATTCATCTGGTTTACGCTGCTTACCTCGAAGCCCACGTTTATCGTCGCGGTGCCGGACTTGCTTGCCCTTGCGTTAAGCAGCATTATCTCTATCTTGTTTTCGGTGAGTATCCTCGAGATATCCACGATTATACCCGTCCTGTTGTTCGCAAAAAGCTTGATCTCCGTGTAGTAATTCTCGGATGCTGCCTGCTCCGGGACATTCCATTCGGCTTCGATAAGCCTGTCGCGCTCATCTTCGGGAAGGTTCAGGACATTTACGCAATCTGTGCGGTGCAGTGTGATGCCGCGGCCTCTTGTGACAAATCCGACTATCTCGTCTCCGGGCACCGGTGAGCAGCACTTCGCAAAATGTACCGAAACATCATCAACGCCCTGTACGACGATGCCGCCCTTCTTGCCGCCCCTGCCCGTTTTGTCAAGGGTAACGCCCGCTACGGCATCAACGATCTGCTGGTCTGTGACATTCTTCTCCTGCTTGCGGTCATACTCCTCGATAAGGCGGTTTATGATCTGGCCTTCCTTTAAGCCGCCGTGGCCGACAGCTGCACAGATCGAATCCCAGTCGCCGAAACCGTACTTCTTAAGGCAGGGCTCCACATATTCCGGCTTCGTATAATCCGTAAGGTTAAGCCCCTTAGTCTTGCAGTACGCGGCGAGCATATCCTTTCCGCGCTGGATATTGTCTTCTTTTAACTCATCCCTGAACCAGTGAAGGATCTTGTTCTTGGCCTGGGAGCTCTTGACTATCTTAAGCCAGTCGCGGCTCGGGCCCTTCGTATTCTGGGACGTCATTATCTCTATCTGGTCACCGTTCTGGATGACATAATCTATCGGAACAAGCTTGCCGTTGACGCGCGCTCCAACCATCTTGTTGCCGACGGCCGAATGTATGCTGTAAGCAAAATCGATAGGCGTAGAGCCGGCAGGCAGGTTCTTTACATCTCCGCCCGGAGTAAAGCAGAAAACATTCTCCGAGAAGAGGTTGAAATCGTTCTTTAAGGCACTTAAGAATTCCTTGTTGTCCGAGAGATCCTTCTGCCACTCAAGAACTTCGCGCAGCCACTGCATCTTCTCGCCTTCGGCCTTTGATGTTACCTTGCCGTCCTGGTTTTCCTTGTACTTCCAGTGCGCGGCGATGCCGTATTCAGCGGTGCGGTGCATCTCCCAGGTACGGATCTGTATCTCGAAGGGCGTACCGGAGTTGCTTATGAGCGTTGTGTGCAGCGACTGGTACATGTTGGCCTTCGGCATCGCGATGTAATCCTTGAAACGCCCGGGGATGGGCTTGTACATCTCATGGATCACGCCGAGAGCGGCATAACAGTCCTTTACGTCGTCAACAAGGATGCGGATGGCGAAAAGATCGTAGATCTGGTCCAGGGTCTTGTGCTGGTTGAACATCTTCTTGTAGATACTGAAGAAGTGCTTTACGCGGCCGTCTATCGTGGCTTTTATGCCGGCTTCCGCGATGTGATGCCCGACTTCTTCACGTATCTGCGCAACAAAAGCATCGCGTTCCTCTTTCTTGAGCGCGATCTTTTCGTTAAGTTCGTTATAAACATCGGGATAAATGTAGCGCAGGGACAGGTCGTCCAGCTCTACCTTGATCTTTGAAATACCGAGCCTCTGTGCTATCGGCGCGTAGATATCAAGCGTTTCGCGCGATTTCGAGATCTGCTTTTCCGGCGTCTGGTACTCCATGGTACGCATGTTGTGCAGACGGTCCGCAAGCTTTATGATGATAACGCGGATGTCCTTCGCCATTGCAAGGAACATCTTGCGGAGGTTCTCGGCCTGCAGCTCGATCTTGTCGGCGGAATAGCTTAACTGGGTCAGCTTTGTAACACCGTTCACAAGCAGCGTTATCTCCTCGCCAAACTCAGCCTTCATCTGCTCTTCGCTCATCGCCGTGTCTTCAATGACATCATGCAGGATGCCCGCAGCGATGGTCTCCTTGTCCATCTCGAGTTCCGCGAGGATTATCGCAACGCAGAGCGGATGGATGATATAAGGCTCGCCCGAGCGGCGAAGCTGCCCCTCGTGGGCGTCGCGCGCAACATGATAGGCCTTTTCGATAACGGAAAGGTCCGTGTCTGCCTGACGGTATTTCCTAATACGCTCCTGCAGCTGCGCAAAGAGCTCGTCCGGAGACAAGTTCTTCGAGTCCGGTACCATACCGATCATGGGGCGTTCGTATTCGATCAATGAAGTCATTACCTGGTCTTCTGCCATAACCTGCCTCCTTTCGTTTTTGTGGGGGTTAAATTTATGTCGTATTTATCGTATTTGGTATGTTTTCCGCATTTTCCGAGTCATCCGTTCTGCGATCGGCCGTCGCGTCTGCGGATATTACTTTTTCCGGTTGTTGCGAGGTATTCCGGTTGTTGCGGGTTTTCGGTTTTATTTCCCGGGATATACAAGCGCAGCCTTTACGTCATATCCTTCAAGTTTTTTCCTGCCTTCAAGGCCCGCAAGCTCCATAAGGAACACGATGCTCACCACTTTGCCGCCAAGCCTCTCTATAAGGTTGATGATGGCCTTTGTCGTGCCGCCGGTTGCGATAAGATCGTCAACAATAACAACACGGTCGCCGGGCTTTATCGCATCCTTGTGGATCTCAATGGTAGCCTGACCGTACTCAAGGTCATAGCTTTCCTCGATGGTCTCGCAGGGGAGCTTGCCCTTCTTGCGCACGGGCACAAAGGGCTTGTAAAGGTTGTAGGCGATGGGAACGCCAAAGATAAATCCGCGGGATTCCGGCCCTACGATAACATCAAAATCAACTCCGTCAAGGAGCGCCTGCATATCGTTTATGGCGGTGCGAAGGCCGTCCTTGTCGCCGATAACGCTGGTCACGTCACGGAACATGATGCCCGGTTCCGGAAAATCCGGTATTGTTCTTACGTATTCTTCAAGTTTTTTCATGGTAAACCTCGCTTGGTTTATATTTTTTGTTGGATTCTGTTTGGTTCAATTGGATTTCCAATGGATTTCTATTGGGTTTCAGTATACCGGTTTCTCTTCTTTCGCAAGCAATCCGAGCGAAAGCGCCCTCTCCTTAGGCATGTTGAACCGTACGAAAATCCCGTCCTCGCGGTATTCCTCTGCTTCAAGGTCGCCGTACTTGCGTATCTGTCCGAGCAGCCCCGCATCCTTGTAATCAAGCAGCTTTTCTGCCTGTACCCTGCCGTTCTTTATCTCTTCTTCTATGGCATCCACAAGGCTGTCGAGCCCTTCGCCGGTCTTTGCGGATATCTTCACTGTCTTTGCCGCGTGCAGATCCTTGATATCGGCATCCTCCGCTATGTCCTGCTTGTTTAAGGCAGTCACCACGGTCTTGCCGCCGGCGCCAAGTTTTTCAAGCGTCTCGTAAACAACATACATTTGATTATAACACTCAGGGTTCGCTGCGTCTACTACATGCAAAATAATATCCGAATATTTTGCTTCCTCGAGTGTCGACCGGAACGCATCAACAAGGTGATGCGGCAGCTTGCGTATGAAGCCTACGGTGTCCGTAAACATAAGATTAAAGCCGCTTTCCGTCACATAAAGGCGGGTCGTAGGGTCGAGCGTCGCAAACAGCTTGTCCTCCTCGAGCACGCCGGCGCCTGTAAGCTTGTTTAGCAAGGTCGATTTCCCGGCATTCGTGTAGCCGACTATCGCCACAACAGGTATCGCGCTGCGCTTTCTCCCCGCTCTCGTTATCTCACGGTTGCTCTTCACGTTTTCAAGCTCTTTTTTCAGCCTGCTTATCCGATCGCGGATCGTACGACGGTCCTCCTCCAGCTTGCTCTCGCCGGGGCCTCTTGTTCCGATGCCGCCTCCGAGCCTCGAAAGGTTCTTCGTACCGATAAGCCTCGAAGACCTGTACTGGAGCTGCGCCAGCTCCACCTGTATCTTTCCTTCGCTTGTGGACGCCCTTTGGGCGAAGATGTCGAGGATCAGCATGGTGCGGTCCATAACCTTGATATCGAGCGCATCGCTCAGGTTTTTCATCTGCGCGGGCGAAAGCTCATCATCACAGATGATGCCGGTGGCGCCGGTCCTTGCCACAAGCTCCGAAACTTCCTCTATCTTGCCCTTCCCGATATAAGTCCCGGGATGCACCTTTTCGCGGTTCTGGATAACCTTTGCGACAGTCACTGCGCCTGCGGTATCCGCAAGCTCTTTAAGCTCGTCAAGCGACTTTTCGGTATCGTCGCCGTCATCCGTCGAAACCCCGCAAAGTATCACATATTCTGTTTTTTCGTTTATATCTATCAAATCTGTCTCCGTTTTCAGGGCACAGCGGTCATATCAAAACCGCTGCACAGATCATTTGCCGTGAGTGCCGGAAGCGCCTGCGGGCGGGCCGGAAGGTACGACAAATGAGCCGTTTGTTGTCGATGCCGCCGTCGGTGCGGCGGTCACTGTCGTTGTCGCAAACAGGCAAATGTAAATGCCGCCTGCTATAAGCAAAAAGCACAATATTGCAATAATGATCCGCTTTCCAAGCGACATTCTGTTTTCTTCATCCATGTGGTTCATATCCTTTCCGTGCTGGCAGAAGCTGCAGGTTTGTATGTTTCTTTAGTGGCCGGGCGCATACTCCTGTCTGTGAGCAGTATCTTTCTGTATGCGTGATCCCGCCGGACGGTGAAACATAATGATCATTGTTTTCAGAGTTCTGTTCCGCCCCATTCAACCACCGTAAAACCTTTGCGTTCAGGTGCTGTGAGCTCCTGCGGCTCGATCCCGATCTTTTTATTTGAAGCCTTCCAGACCATGAACACACGGATAAGCGTGTCAGGAGCGAGGTCGGTTGAAAGCTTTGCTTTGTCCGTATAATCAGCACCTGCAAAAGTGATGATATTGTAAGGGTTATCCTGCATTTTCGGAAGCCAGTAGGTAATAAAGTCCGCGGATTCTTTATCGGAAAGGCCAAGCTTTTTAAGCGAATCTTCAAGGAAATCAGCCGTTTCATCGCCCTTTACGCAAAAGCCCCTGCTCGTATCGTAACCGGTATCAATGTTGCCTTCCCAGAAAAGGTAATTGTACACACGCCCGGAAGCATCCGTAAGTGTGCCGTCCGGAGCGGCGGTCACTGTCCAGCCGTCGTTGTATGCAGGATACGTACAGGTAAGCTTGCCGTCAAGCTCAAGCTTTACCGTTATCTCCTGCTCTTCTTTGGGATAAAGGTAGATCACAGGCTTGTAGCAGACTATCTGCGGTCGGAAAAAGGTATTCTGTATCCACTCAAACAGCAATATCCCGCCAAACACAAGCGATCCGAGTACAATGACGCCACCTGCTGCTATGGCGAATATTTTCCAGAACTTCTTCATGCTTTTTAACCTCCCTGCTGCGAGCTCAGCGAACAGCTAATGGTAAATCCCCACTTATTCAGTATAAATATACCACAAACGGCGAAAGTGTCAATAACAAAGGCTGCCCACTTCGAAAAGTGAGCAGCCTCATTGCCGCATCTGTAGAATAAAACAATTGTTGGCAGGAAATCATTCGCGGGCGTCGCTACCGCATATACCGTCCGTTTGCATCCTTGAAGGTGCCAAGAAGAATCCGGATGATATCCACAACATATCCGATGCCCCAGAACCCAAGCGTAAGCATGAACACGATACCCATTCCGATCCTTCCGGCATAGAAATAATGCGCTCCGAAAACTCCGAACAGCAGGAGCAGTATCAGCGCGATCCATCTGTTCTTGTCGGAAAGATTGCCGGCGGCAGGCTGGCGGGTGTATGCATAGTTGTTGTAATTGTAGGTGTTGTAGGCCGGTCCCTGTGAAAAGATGCCCGGATCCTGAGCCGTTACCCAGGTGTTTCCGCAATAGTTGCACATGCCGACTGTTCTGTATCCGTTCAGACCGTTCTGCTCGCGTCTGAATGTAACATTATTATTGCCGCAGTTCGGGCAACCAATGCTCCTGTTTGCATTTCCCTGGTTCAGGTTGCTCTCACCATAAAAGTTGTTCACAATGTTCACCGGCTGCGAAGGAGCTTCACTTCCGCAGTACGCACAGAATCTTCCGGTGATCTCCGCTCCGCAATTAGGGCATTTCATAACAATCCTCCTCCCGGCATTCCGCCGGGCAACTTGTTAATTATTTGTTACATTGATAATATACCACAAGAGAGCAGAAAAACAAAGGGGCATTGTGTAAATGATAAAATATTTTGCGTGAGTCGGTAGGGGGCATCTTGGTGACTCTAAATCTGCAGTTCCTTTGCATAGGTAAAGTCAATCACCTTCCCCTGCGGTGTTTCGGTATATGCCTTTTCGCTATGCATGAACTCAACTATATCACCGGTTTTCATCTTTCCAAGGTTTTTGACAACCTTTTTCAGTATCTCCTTATCGTCATCAGCCAGGAACATGAACTCACTCTCTCCTTTCAAAGAAAACCGGAAACCTGTGTTTTCGCCCATGTCCACTTCTTCGCACGGCACATTCTTCAATTCGATCAGAGAATTATGCCCCACAGGGACAGCCCCCATCGGAAGCGCCTTATAGACCAATCCTGTAATAGAATGCCCTGTCAAGGAATTATTTACAAATAAATATGCTATATTTCACTACAGGCACGAAAAGGTGTGTTTGTCGTAAAATATAGCACATGTTATTTTCTCTTTAATCCGTCAGTTGAACAATCCTGCGTTTACGCAGTTATCGTATGAATATCTGGTCCCGCGGCAATCCGTTATGGGGTACGTCGGATAGTACCTGTCTTCCCATTCTCTCGGGCTCAATCGATACATTGTAGCGGAATCCAGGTTAAAATATCTGTACCAGATGAAGCTTTCGCCGCAACCAAGCGGGTCATCCCATGTAACATCGATCTCATACCAGTCGTCCGCGTTTATCACAGTGTTTGGTCCGCAATACGCAACCGTATCGCTGTAATTAATTAAGTTCCAGGCATGAAGCCCCTGCGCTTCCTGTCCTAAAACGACCTCGCACTGGATTCCCAACTGATTGCAGCACCACTTGAATGCAAGCGAATAGCTCATGCAGACCGGGGTGTAGTCATCTGCCAGGACGCCCGCCATCGTCTGGTCCCATTCTGATGATCCGTACTCCTTTTTCAGAACGAGATAATCATGGATTATCTTGACACGTTGGATCTTAGTAGCATTTGCAATACTGCCGTATTTATTGATGATCCGTCTTTTGATCTCATTCAGTGAAGCTTCGCATTGCGGATACAGTTCTTTGCATTGGTCAACTTTGTTGAATCCGAGCGACAATCTTCCGCTCAAATCCGCACTGTATCTTTTGGCATACAGCAATTCGGGGTGGTCTCCCACAACGAAACTGTTTATCTCCGATTCAAATTCTTCTGTCTTAAGATCTGCAGTCACAACCACATTGTTATAATTCAAGTACGCTGTGTATATCCGCTTGTACAGCGTCCTGTAATCGTTACCGGTCCCAAGTGTTTCGTCATAGTACTTGCAGTAACCGTAACCCCAAAGCATTGAGAAGTCATAATCCACATCATCATATGTTCTGTCTATGGCACCGTATACATACATCTCGACATCAAGCCCTTCGAACAGATCCCGAAGATCTTCTGTATTCTGGGGATAACAATATGATTTCTTCAGACCTGTACAGCCTTCGAAGGGCGCGCCCGTAACCATTAAATACAATTCCGGGATGTGCAGAGCCGTGATCCCCTTATTGTTCTTAAATGCACTGCTTTCAACCCTGCCAAGATGACCCGGGAAAGTTATCTCGCCCCGGATATCGCAGTTTTCAAAGGCTGAATCCCTTATTTCCCTGAGTTCTGCCGGAAATGTTACATTTTTAAGGCCACTGCATCCGTAAAATGCACCGACTCCGATAATTCTTACCGCATCAGGGAAAACAATTTCACTCAGTGAAACACAATCCTTAAATGCATAATCAGGAATAGTTTTTATGTTTTCCGACAACTTCACATGCTTCAGGTTTGAACAGTCCTCAAAGATCCTGTTACCGAAGCTTATAGTTTTCTGACTGTCAAAAACCACAGACTCGAGGGCTTTGCAGCCTGCAAAAGCGCTGTTTTTTATCGAATTTATCCCGACCGGAATGTTCACACTCTTAAGTGAAGTGCATCCGTAAAATGCCTCTTCTTCTATCTGGACCACATCATCAGGAATAACGATACTTTCAAGTGATGAACAGTTTTTAAACACGCCCTTACTTAAGGAATACATTTCCGAGGGCAGAGAAAAGCTCTTAAGGCTTGAACATCCCGAAAAAGCATAATCGCCAATGTCCTCAAGGCTCTCAGGTGTATTTATCTCGCGAAGGCTTGTGCAGTTTTTGAATGCGTCTTCATCAATCCACCATACATCATCAGGCAGAGTTACCGAGACAAGCTTTGAGCATCCTTCAAAAACGCCCTTGTCAATATAATCAAGGTATTTGGGAAGCGTAATCTTTTCGAGATTCGAGCAATTGCGGAATACATATGGCTCGATCATATCGATCGTATCAGGAATTACTACCTCAACCAGCTGTGTACAGTTTTCAAAAGCAGACGGGTTTATGCAGACAACGATTCTGCCGTTATACTCCGACGGAATAACCAGCTTTGATCCCGCAAAAGTACCTATTCCTGTTACCCATGCCTCTGCCTCATTGGGGCATTCAAACTCCAATCCGCTCGAATAAGGACTTTCCGTCAGGGTTGGAGTCGGTGTGCTTGTAGGCTTCGAGGTCGGCGTTGGTGTCGGGGTATTGGTTGGTCTCGGAGTCGGCGTGTTTGTTGGCTTCGGGGTAGGTGTACTTGTAGGCCTCGAGGTCGGCTTCGGGGTTGGCGTGCTTGTCGGTTTCGAGGTGGGTGTACTTGTAGGTCTCGAGGTTGGCTTCGGGGTGGGTGTACTTGTAAGCCTCGAAGTTGGCTTCGGGGTTGGCGTACCGGTCGCCTTTGGGGTTGAAGTATTTGTCGGCTTCGGAGTCGGTGTATCCTCAGGACTTGGAGTGATCTCCGGAGTCGGAGTATCCGTTGGCTCAGGAATTGATGTATCCGTCGGTTCCGGGCCGGGTGTATCCGTCACCTCAGGAGTCTGTGTATCCGTTGGTTCCGGACCGGGTGTATCCGTCGGCTCGTTACCCGGAACAGCTGTAGGCTCCGGGCTCGGTATCAAAGTGGCAAGCTGCGTAGGCCTGCCTGTCGTTTTAGGTATATTGTCAATGAACGGTTCCGGGGTATAATTCCGCGCGGCATCATGCCTTTGACTGCAAGATGTCAATACACAGGTTAACAGAATACAAACAAGAAATATTGCTCTTCTGCGCATGCAAGCTCCTTTTCGGACAAATAACATCCACAAAGCATTTTTCAACAAGCATTAGTTTTAATAATATTTGCTTCTTGATTCTATCAGGAAAATCCGCTTCCTGTCAACAAAAAACAGATTATGCGACTCATTCTTTGAATTTCTTCCCCCGATATGCAAAAAGCTCTTCCTTCCGCCACGGTTCTTCGAATATCCACCGCTCCGGTATTGAAAACTTCACACCATAGCCGGCTTCTCCCGAGAAGAGATCATATGTCAGGACGATCTTGTTGGCGGACTTAATGAAATTGTACAGGCCTGTAAGATGGGTAAGCAGGTCGGTAGTCTCTTCAAGCCCGGGACGCAATATTCCGGATAGATAATCCATATATTGATGCCATCCAACTACATCCCTGCCAAAAGTCAGCGCAATACTTCCCTGCTCCCTCAGCTCGATCTTTTCGAGCCGCATAAGGCATGTTTTCAAGGCTTCAAAATCCTCTTTGACACATTTTTCACTTGTTTTCGGAAGCACCTTCAAAAGCAGTCTTTTAACCTTCTGTACAGGCATCAGGCTTTTCCCTTCGCAGATAAACGCGTCAAAAGTCTTATTTGCCTTATCCTTAAAGCACTCTGATATCCGCTGCCTTCTCCAGAGTTCTGCATCCGGGACAGTGCTGCGGATAATAAGCAAAAACGCTTTTATCAGCTTCTCCGGAAGCTGCCGTCCGGGGAATACTTGTTCCGGTATGATTCGCCCCGGATCATACACTATCCGCCAGGCCGGCTCGTCATTTACAAAAAGAAATTTGAAGCCTTCGGAAGCGATATGTATCCCTTCGATCGAATACTCTCCTGCTTCGATTCCTTCCTCGCAATATCTTCGCATGAAATCAATGAATTCGGGTTCATAACCTGCTTCCGCTATGTTTTTGCAATACCAGCCTGTTTTGAACTCACATGGGTTTTCATGCATATATTCCATTGAACGCTCCAAAGAGCGGGTATCACCGGTTTTGTCCATCTCAGAAAGTTTACGGCGAAACTCTGCGGCAGTCCGCGCGATATCAACCTCATAGGGATTGACCGTGATCTTTCGCTCCGAATCTTCAGGCTGCCTGTAAACTCTCTCTTTTGTACTCTTAAGAAATGCAAAGAGTATCTCCCGCATTCCTTCCTCAAGCCTTGTTTCGCACTCCTGTTTCAATACGGCCGGAACGCCGTAATACGCTTCGGCCATGCTTCCGGCAATTGCAGCGATCGTATCCGTATCTCCGCCAAGCGACACCGCGTTCCTGATCACGCGTTCAAGATTCGTCCCGTCGAAAAAGCACCTCAGGGCTTTTGGCAAAGAATCCTGACACGTGGCGGTATGCTTGCGTTTTAAGCGCATTTCCTCCAAAGTCTCAGAATAATCGTAGCCAAACTCTCTGTTAACATATTCCTCGATTTCGGACTTTCTGTGTCCCGTCCGTGCAAGGAAAATGACCGCAGCAACGCATTCCGCCCCCTTAAGTCCTTCCGGATGGTTATGCGATACCCATGCTGTCGCCCGTGCCGCTTCGCGCGTACGTTTCACGGTATCATAAAGCCAGCCCGCAGGGGAAACGCGCATCGCAGAGCCGTTTCCAAAGCTGTCCATCGGTTCCGGTTCCTCAAACTGAAGCCATGTAGAGAACGACGGACCATACCCGGCAAACGGATATGCCCAGCCCCACTTTTGAAAGCTCTTTATGCAGTATTTCTTTATTTCATCCACACCCGCGTCGTTGCCGGCATTAAGAAGCGCCTCTGCGACGGCAACTGTAAGAACGGTATCGTCAGTCCATCTTGAATCTTCGGTAAAAAGCTCAAAATCGGTGGAAGTACAATCTTCATCAAATTCAAACCTGCTTCCGATGATATCTCCAAGTATTGCTCCGTACATAAAACCTCCGTAATCATAAGGCCAAAAATGCGATCGCTGCCTCGGAAAGCCGGGAACAAATTCATCTGATCGCAAAAAACTCTCTTGCATTCTTCTCTGCCGCAGCCACTACTTCTTCCGTGTCAACACCTTTAAGTCTCGCAATAAGTTCCGCAGTCCCCATCAAATTTGATGAATCGTTAAGCTCCCATGTACAGTCCTTGGGTTTTACAAAGGGCGAGTCGGTTTCGAGAAGGATACGATCAAGGTTCAAATGTTTTACGCATTCGCGCAAGGACTCGCATTCATCACGGGTCAGCATCCCGCCTATGCCAAAGTGTGTAATCCCAACAGACATCAGCTTTTCCGCAGTCTTCGCATCTCCCATGAAACAGTGGACTTCAGCCGCCGTTTTCAAAGGTGTTTCCCGCAACATCTGAATAAACTCATCCATTGCATCGCGGACATGGAATACAAGGGGCAAGCCATTTTCACCCGCCTGCTGTATAAGATACCTCAAGAACCTGATCTGGTGCTCTTTCTGGGCGTCTGTAAGATGTTTCTTGCAATAATCCAACCCTGTTTTAACGGCAACAGTGCGTGGATCCTTCAAAAGCTCAGAAAATGCGGTCTTTTTCTCATCATCCCACCATTTCTCGTTTGTTGCAGCCTTAGGATGAAGCCCTGCCGCGAAAAAGCACTCAGGAAAACGCTCTCTGGGAAAAAGCTCTCTTTGATAGTTGCTTTCCCATGTGATCGCAGGTATCACAACGCCGCTGAGCACCCCCATCTTAAAGAGTTTTTCAAGCACAGGAGCTTCAACACCCGCAAACAGAGGGTGGTCGTAGTGGGCATGGGTATCAAAAAGCGGTGTTTTTTTCATGGCAGCCTCCTTTCCGGAATAAGATGCACAAATCCTTATGTTTCACTTACTGTCTCGAACAAACGCACCTGTTTCATGACCGGTTCTTTTACAAGTCGTCCGTTCCTGATGAGCGGCGCTACCCGTTCCTTGATCATATTCAGAAAATCCAGTACTTCTCTGTCGTCACAGTTCTCAAGAAGATAGAGGTAATCCTCATCATTGATGCAGCACTGAGCCCTGCTTCCGGCCGATTCGGAATTGTAGAAAGGACCATAAAAACGTTCTGCATCCTCGTAATCGTCCAACGACTCAACATCCTCATCTTCTTCGAGGTACATCTCGTTAAAGCGATACCACCAGTCTCTTATCACTCCGAGCATATTGAACTTCAGCCCCTTGTTCTGTGCATATTCGGAGATGAAATCATAAATGCCCAGAAGCAGCCTGTCAGAATCGCCGGAAGCATTCAGAATGCACTTATCAAGTATGGTGATAAAGCCAAACGGACTGTCAGGAGCATCATTTTTCCTTATAAGCAGCACCTGTGTGTTTTCCGGGATATATGTGCTGTATCTGACCGCGTCGTTATTAAGCATTACGCCGTCAATATAGTAAGTCAGGATCGACGTCACAGGAATCACGGAATATTCGCTTCCGTGATATTCAAGACTCTTGTCCGTTTCAATCTCCGGATTGAGCTTTCGAGCGAACTTTTTCCTGATCAGTTCAAGCAAATATTTATTCGCTGTACGGATAGCCTGAGCCCTCGGCTCTGCAGGAATGATGTCAAATTCGGGACATGTTCTGATCAACCCGTAATACGCGCGATAAAGCTCGAAAAAATCGTCAAAATTGCCGGACACCTTATCATCACCGAACGTTTCATAAAAAGAGTCATAAAGCGGCTTATCGAAAGTCCTTCCGTAAAAGATTCCATATTCGAAAGACAGCTCCCCGAGATATCCAAGTTGGTACGCATTCGGTCCGGGCTTTTCGGTAAGAATATCGTGATACTTATCAAAAAGCACAGCGCAACGTTCAAGCTGGTTCACGCATATAATGTTTTCGATCACATCGGCATTTATGCCGTTCATCATCGAATAAAAAGCGTCATTATCGGGAGTGTCAACACCGAATATCTCCGCTGCCGTTTCTCCCTTGAGATTGATCCTGTCATAACGCGGAAGCATAAACGCGAGACTGTCGTAGCCGGCTTCATAAAGCCTTGTCACAGGACCTCTGTCATTCATGGTCGAGTACAGTTTGTCGAGTGCCAGACTACCAAGGTCTTCCGCATAATCCTTGGTATAATCCCATGCGAGATATCTGAAATGTGAATTCAGGGATTTCAAGCGCGGGTTTATGAGCATATCTTTCCGGATCAAAAACTCGAAATCAAGCTCGGATTCGTCATCCATTCTCATGCCCTCGGTAATGATAAAGCGTTTCGTTACTTTTTTCAGGCGATCATCAATGATATCTTCCATGAACGCATAAATATCATAATACTTTTTATGCTTATGAAATCTTTGAAAAACATAAACGCGGGTTTCACCGAAACCATCGGATTCAAATTCTTTTTTAAGCTCGTCGAGGCTGGCCGGATCAATCATGGGATAGTCCTTCATATCAAGCACTTCCGTCTTGAAAAGAAGATGCTCTACGGAAAGATACTCCTTAAGGCGTCTTTTAAGATATTCCCTCATGGTTTCGGTCTCTTCGAGAAAGTGAGAAGAAAGTACAAAACTGTCCGGCTCTTCCGGGGCTTTATTCTCATCCGGCCTTTTGGTCTCATCCGATGCCTTTACAGCTTTTACCTCTTCCCCCCCGGCTTTTCCCTCCGGTATCATGGATTCAACTATATTCGCGTAGAGTTCTTCGAATTCCGGGAGTTCAATGTCAGGTAGTTCGGCTTCCGATAATTCATTCATCCGAATTAAATTTTCCAGCAGTTCGTTTTTTTTCATTTTAACTACCTTCCCCTGTTTTTCTTTTCCTGTAGTCATCTATCTTAACAGCCTCGAACGATTTGCTTGCCGTGCGTTCGTATATGGTCTTCCTTATTGTTGCAAAGACTTGCTCAATATGCTCCGGTGGGCAATCAAATTCTTTGCGTCTTGCCAGATGGGCTGCCATTTTGTCTGAAATCTCGTAATTCCCGCCTGTAAGATACAACAGCCTCTTATCAAGTATGTTCAGCTTAAACCCAAGGCTGAACCCGACTTTTGCCTCAAGTTTCGCCAGCTCCCTGTCATATCTTTCCCGGTCATTGAGTATTCCGGCGTGATTTACACCGCCAATCCGGACGTGGAAACCGACGATTCCGGAAAATCGGAAACCGACATTCCGGCGTAGGGAACCGCGATTCCGGTAGTTCCACCCTTATAATGGAATTATGCGCCAATGGCGTAAATTCATTGTAAGGAGGTCACAGATATGACCAAGTACCGCGAGATCATCCGGTTGGCCCAACCAATCCTGCAACTAAGCCAGGAAAAGATTGCTGCCAGCTGCGGTGTCTCAAAAAAGACCGTCAACAAGGTTTTGGCCGCCGCCAAAGAAAAAGAACTGGCATGGCCATTACCGGCATCTTACACAGATGCAGTGATCGAAGGGATCCTATTCCCACGGGAAGAAGAAAGTTCTTCTCCTTCCAAACGAATGCCGGATTATGACTATATCCGGAAGGAACTGCTCCGCAACGGTGTGAACAAGAAGCTCCTGTGGACTGAGTATCTTGAGGACTGCCGTCTTAACGGCGATAATCCGTTGATGTATTCGCAGTTCTGTTATTACATCCAGCAGGATGAGCAAAAGCGTAGAGCAACGATGCACATCGCGCGGAAGCCCGGTGAACAGATCGAGGTTGATTGGGCTGGCGATCCGGCCCAAATCATTGATCCCGATACTGGTGAGATCATCAACGCCTACATCTTTGTTGGTGTCCTGACGTATAGCCAATACCCTTACGTCGAGGCTTTTCTGAATGAAAAGCAGGACTCCTGGATCAGTGCTCATGTTCACATGTATGAGTACTTTGGTGGCGTTTCAAGGATCCTGGTGCCTGACAACTGCAAGACGGCTGTAATCCATAACAATAAGTGGAATGATCAACAGATCAATGCTGTTTATCATGAAATGGCTGAGCATTACAACACCGCCATCATTCCCGCTCGGGTTAGAGCACCGAAGGATAAGCCGAACGCAGAAGGCTCTGTTGGGAACATTTCCACATGGATCACCGCGGCACTTCGCAATGAACAGTTTTTCTCTTTGGCCGAATTAAACTGTGCCATCCGTCAAAAGTTAAAAGATTTCGTGAATCGGCCCTTCCAAAAGAAAGAGGGTAGCCGTTACGAGATCTTCCGCGACGAAGAACTGCCATTGCTGGCACCGTTACCTGCTACCCCTTATGAACTGGCGGAATGGAAACAAGCCACCGTTCAGTACAATTATCACATATCCATTGACGGAATGCTATACTCCGTCCCTTACGAATATATCAAGCGTAAGGTGGATGTGAGGGTAACCGGCACAGCCATTGAAATCTTTTATAAGCAAAACCGTATCGCATCCCACAGAAGACTCTATGGGAGAAAGGGACAATACAGTACCATAACCGAACACATGCCGGAGGATCATCAGCAGTACCTCGAGTGGAACGGCGACCGTTTCCGAAGATGGGCCATGCAGATCGGTCCGTGTACTGGCGAAGTTATCAATTCAATACTTACCTCTCAGCGGGTGGAACAGCAGTCGTATCGAAGCTGTATGGGGCTTTTAAAGATGGCCGAGAAATACTCTCCTGAACGTTTGGAAGCCGCCTGTAAGAAAGCTTTGAGTTACACTGCATCTCCTAGCTACAAGAGCATCAAAAACATTCTTGTAGCCGGTCTGGACGATCAAGGTTCCTCTGATACGTCAGACAAGAATACACCCACCAACCCGCACGCCATTACTCGTGGCGCTGATTACTACAGGAGGTAAGAAACATGACCATACAGAGTACCATTGATAAGCTGATCGAGATGCGCCTGACCTCTATGGCGGATGCATTCATTACCCAGAAGGATGATCCGAAAATGAAGGATCTTGCCTTTGAAGACCGCTTGGGAATGCTCGTGGATATCGAGTACAACAACCGTAGATCCAACAGTCTTAAGCGT